>Ga0208013_1000335_pt1 | contig 28087 bp, 36 predicted proteins | sample 16_taG_FD_184091 | JGI IMG/M metagenome (GOLD analysis project Ga0208013, IMG submission 184091) | Marine viral communities from the Subarctic Pacific Ocean - 16_ETSP_OMZ_AT15313 metaG (SPAdes) (version 2) | ecosystem: Environmental > Aquatic > Marine > Oceanic | place: Pacific Ocean | collected...
AGATGGTTTCTTGAATCTTAAAAATGGTTTAACCATAGGTGCAAACACTGGTATGGGTGCTAGGATGAATTATAGAGAAGGTATTCCAAACTTTGGTATCAATATAAAATATCCAGGTACAACAGAGTTCCGCAATGAATTTAACAAAGGATCCACAAGTATTCAAGCAGGCATGAACTTCTTCTCACATGTTGATAATAGTGTTCAAGGTGGTGGCGGTACCTTAACCAGCAGAGGTGGACCACGTGTGATGCTAGGGTCACTGTATGGTAATGAAAATGATCCAATAAGTCATCATTATCCACGTGAAAACTATGAGATAGGAAAATACGCATGGTTTGGACCAACCAAAGATGATGGTTACCAACTAAGTACTACACTTCCACCAGCATTTATAACTGGTACAGCAGGCAGTGATTGGACAAGTGCCCAAGACATGGATATAAGACATGTTGCACGAGGCAGTGATGGCACACTGAGAAGTTTCTTAGGATATGTAGATGCAAACACATACATAGGTTCTAATGAAATAATCAGTTTAGGTGAAGGACCAGGAATCACAGCAAACATTGTATCACAAGCATCAAGTTTAACTAGTGAATGGGCAAACGTTAGCAGTACTGGTATACAAACTAGTGGTATAGTAACAGCAACAGGTAATGTAAGTGGTGGTAATGTCACTACAACAGGTATAACATCAACTGGTTCATTAACTGCTACAGGTAATGTAAGTGGTGGTAATGTTACAACTACAGGTGCTGTACAGGGTGACAATACAGTACTCAAGAAGTTTAATGAAACAGTTGTAGCACTAGGCGACCAAAGTGGTGATATTAGTAGCAGTTTAAATGCTAACACAGGTACTATTTTTACAGTTACAGCAACAGGTGGTATAACTATCAATAGTATAGCAAATGCTGTAGCAGGCACAAGTGCCACAATAAAAATTACACAAGACGGTACAGGTTCACACGCATTAACCAGTTCATTCAAATTTGCTGGAGGCAACAGCACACTATCAACAGGCGCAAGTAACATTGATGTTATAAGTGTTGTTTATGATGGCACAGATTACCTAGCAAGTTTAACAAATGATTACAAATAGGAGTAGATGATGAGTGAAATAACGCAAGAGCAGATAATTGAAGGTTTAATTGCAGAGGGTATTGACGAATTAACAGCACAACAAGTAGTCAATGATGGATTGATAACAAATCCCACAGAAGCCAGAATTCTTATACATGAATTAAAAGGTTAACATGCCATTTAGTGCAAGACAAGGATTATTCGGGGTAGCCACAACACCAGGTGGTGGTGGCGGTGGTGCTAGTTACGATTGGCCTGGCTATATGACTGATTCTGAATTTACAGCAGAAGTCACAGGTGATTTTACAGGCAGTGGAGCACATACAGCCAGTTTAGTAACTGCTAGTAGTATGGGATATAGAGGTGGTGTTACAGCAGATAACGGCAATATTTACATGTGTCCAAGAGAACAAAACAACATGTTAGAACTTGATCCAAGTGATGACAGTTTTACAAAAATATCTTTAAGTGGTGTGAGTTCTAATGAATATACTGGTGGTGTTTTAGCAAGTAATGGTAACATATACTGTCCAGCATTTCAAGGTGCTAGTACAATACTAGAATTCAATCCAGCAGATGGTAGTAGCACAGAAATTACACCAACAGGCAGTTATAACACTCAAAACATTGGTGGAGCAACACTACCAAGTGGTAAAGTTATGTTTCAACCTAGAAACAGTGGCGGTGCTTTCACCATATATGATCCAGCAACAAATACAGCAAGTAGTTCAGGAAAAACACTCAGTGAAAACTTTGAACACATGGGTTGTGTACCGCATATGAATGGCAATATTTATGTTATGCCGTTCAATGGACAAGAAGTTGCTTACTATAATGAAGACAGTAACAGTTGGACTGATGTAGATGTCAGTAGTGTAATAGGTAACAATATAGGAGCATGCCAAGGTGGCGCAATGATGGCAGATGGTAGAATATGCGGTGTTACATATGGTGTAAATGGTATATTTGTGTTTGATCCCAGTGATGATAGTTTTTATGTAGATACTTATGGTGTCAGTTGGAGTACTACTACTCAAGCATACATTGGCGGTGCCTTAGGAGCAGATGGTAATGTGTATTTTGCAAACTTTAACATGACAAGTTCAGAAGAACATATATTTGATACTCAAGCAAATACTGTGACTAGAAACACTGGTATAAGCAATAACAGAGGTAACAATGTAGGTGCTGTAGCAAGTAGTAATGGTAATGTGTATTTTGTGCCTAATGGTAGCAGTAATATTGCTAAAAAAGATACCACAGGCTCAGCAACAAATGGTGAAGTATTGAAATCGCCACAACTAAACAAAGGATTCTAATGTACTACTGGTATAGAACAGAAACAGGAGAATATATAGGCGCAGGACCTGAAGCACCTACTGAAAGTGGTATATCAAGCACAGATCAAAGTCCACAAATAGGTCAATACTATGACTATGATACAGGATTTACAAAACAAGCATTCTGGACAGGCACAGAATGGAGATATGAGGACGTATAATGCCAGTAGCACCAAGTTCAGCAAAACAAACAGCCAGAAAAGCACTGGAAACACGCAAAACATTACCAATGAGTAAAAGAGCAGGCACAGCCGTAGGCTTAGCAAGAGCAAATCAAATTGCCAAAGGCGATAACATGACTCTTAGCACACTGAAAAGAATAAGCAGTTTCATAGCAAGACATGAACCTAATTATAAAAGGGCAAGACGTCAAGGTAAAACAATGGAAGACGGTGGTGTTATACTAGCAATGGCACTATGGGGTTATCCAGGAATAAAAAGTTGGGTAGATCAACAAATAACTAAATTAGAAAAAGGAGAATAATATGCCAGGACAAAGAGGCGGAATGAAAAAGAAAAAGAAAGGACAACGTGGTGGACCTAAGAAAGGCAAAGGTAGCAAAAGAGGATAGTACTTGGGTAAAGTACTTCTCTCGTATACGAAATGTATGTCCTTGGAGTTATAAATTAATGGATTCAATACTTGTTTGGGAAAATGATGAGAAGTGTTTAAGCACAATAGCATGTTTATTCCCTGCAACCAAGTTTGAAGCATTTGTATTCGTATACAAAAACAAAACAGCAAAACAATTAGAACAATTAGCAGACAAAATGAACAACAAGTACACACACAGTGAATTCTTATGGAGTCATCCTGCAGAAGGCGGTGATTCTACACATGTGCCTTGCATAATACAACAAGACAAGGACAAATTAGCAATACTAAGGGAGAACATTGGATATGTGGACGAAGATTAAAAAAGGCTGTAAATCAATATGGCAAAAACTAAAAGATATGTTAGGAATATAACATGACTAAAAGAATTACCAACCAAGAACTAAGAGAGGATGTAATCAGATTACATGTCGAAACTGAGCAGATCAAGTCACAGCATCTAACACATATACACGACTGTATACACAGGTTAGAAGACAACGTAAAAGACAATAGAAAGTTCTTCCAAGATCGCCTAGACAGATTAGACAATAGAATCTTTTGGATTCTTGGTATGGTATTGACCACATTAGTCACAATCATAGGAAGTGTTATTTCCAACAATATGTAGCCACAAATACTGGTCTGCGTAAATATTTACATGGACCAAAAAACCAAAGACCTTGTCAAAGAGGCAAACAAATTTATATCACAATTAACAATCAAGAACCACATTGTATACCAGGTTAGGACGCACATAGACCGTGTGTGTGCAACGGGAGAAGGTGTAGAGGTACTTGAACACTTCGTAAACTTTTATAGCACTAACAAAGAGAAGTATTCTAGAGATAGGCACAACAAGAAACTATTGAGATTATACTATTTCAATAACATGATAATAGATGCTAATCAAATACAGTATGAATACTATCACAAAGCAAATAGGCACAATGAGTGGACTAAAGTAAAGAAAATTACTCACAACAACAGACCAAATTACAAGAATTAGATAAATAATATTGCATTAAGATAATTCTTTGAATAATGTTAATGCCATTTTATTATAGATAATATATGTTTAGTAACATATACGGTGTAAACACTCGTTTGCACTTCATATGCCTTAATGTTGCCAAACACTGACACTAAACACTTATATTTGACGTAGTAAATTTCCTAAAATATCGTAAAACTAAACCCCCTATTTACTCATCTTTATAGGGGGTTTTTTTACCTCGAGTGATAAGTATATGTGTAAGGCAAATACATTATGGCAAAACTCAGAACCCTAAAAACAAACAGAACATAAGACTGACCATCAGATATACAGGTTGAGAAAAAGGCGGCGATTTTGGTACCCGCACTCTATGAGGATTATTCTGTTATCCGCAAACACAATAGTTCATAAACAATATATGTACAGAGAACGAAGCATATACTAGGCCTTGGCAGGTGTGGAGTGAGCAAGAGATCCATTGAACTGTGAGTAAATACCTGCTTCCAATACATGGCTGTACACAATGAATACAGAATGAGGAGGGAACCGTTAGTGGTTCCTTCTGACTGAAACTTCTAAAACAGAATGTAAGAAAGAAAACTTTTCACGAAACAACTCCACGAAGTGGTTGTGAAGTGAATAGGTCTTTAGACCTTTTATAATATACATATTCTTTATAATGGTTCAAACGAACTCTCTTAACAGTTTACATATGGATTATTATGGGTAAAATATGTAAGAGATGATAAATATTAGCACAACGCATACAGTGGCGATAAAACACTGATTACAGGAGAACGCAATGTCAACTGAACATGAAGACTTTTCAGATAGTAAACCATTAACGCCAGAGAACCAAAGTGAAGGTTCAAAAGTACACCAAGAAGCCACCAAACATGATAACCATTATCGTGTAAAACAAGTCAAGTACGGCGAAAAAACTGTCACAGGCAGAGTTATAGGTCGTAACAAAGTGGTTATACCAGAAGAAGAAGTAGCACAACTCAGTCAATATCACTGCACAAACAAAGAAATGGCAGACTTTTATGGGGTGCCCTTACAAACCTTTATGGACAACTTCCGTGATATCATAGACAAAAACAGAATCATAACAAAACAGAGATTGCGTAAAGCACAATTAGACCTAGCACTCAAAGGCGATAGAGTGATGTTGATATGGCTAGGCAAAAACATACTAGGACAAGCAGAGTCACCTGTAAACGCCGATAACAGTCAAGTGTTGCCATGGCTAGACGAAGACGCCGATAAATAACTATGTTGGTAGCACAACACAACATAACTCTCCACGAGTTAACCGGAATAATGTGTATTACTAATGTGTAGTCCTCGTGCTACCAACACTTAAATAGATTTACAGTATACGATATGAAGTTAACCGAACCACAAAACACTATCTCAAACGATTCTGCACGTTTCCGTGTGATTGTAGCAGGTAGACGTTTTGGCAAAACATTCTTGGCAATCAACGAATTAGCCAAATTTGCTCGTTATCCTAATCAAAAATGCTTGTACATTGCAACCACATACCGCCAAGCAAAAGGTGTGATATGGGATGATTTGTTACAGTTACTATACGAAAAGAATTGGGTAAAGAAAGTAAACCTATCAGACTTAACAGTAACACTGGTTAATGATAGTATTATAACCTTGCGTAGTAGTGATAACAATACAGCACTAAGAGGTACTAAGTGGAATTTTATTTCACTCGATGAGTATGCCAGTATGGATCCTAGCACATGGGACAGTATACTGAGACCCACACTCAGTGATACACAAGGACATGCTATGTTTATTGGTACACCATATGGTAGAAATCACTTTTGGGATCTATACAATAATGCTAACACTCTAGATGATTGGAGCAGTTATCAGTTTACAACAGCAGAAGGTGGCAATGTAGCACCAGAAGAAATAGAGGCGGCAAAAAGAGATATGGCAGAAAGAGAATTTAACCAAGAATACAACGCAACATTCGAAGATGCGGCAGGCATAATTGCGTATGCATTCTCACAAGACAATGTAAAAACAGCACCACAGTTATCGGCTAGCAACGCACTACACATAGGAATGGACTTTAACACAGATAACTTTGCCGCCTGTGTAATGTTACAAGACCGTGATACATTACACATAATAGATGAAATCATGCTAATGGGCGCCAGCACCGGCGATATGTGTAAAGAAATACAGCAAAGATATGGCAGGAGAATCATATTTGTATATCCAGATGCTTCAGGTTCACAACGTAAGACCAGTGCTAATGGTATGACCGACCACCTTATACTACATAACGCAGGATTCAAAGTGCGTACACCTAAAACCAATCCACCAGTTAAAGATGCTATTGCGGCAGTAAATAGTAGGTTGCGTAGTACAAATGGAGACATAAAGTTATTCATAGACCCACAATGCAAGAACACACTGGCCAGTATGAACAAGTTTACATACAAAGAAGGCAGTCGTGTGCCAGATAAGAGTTCAGGATATGATCACATGTTTGACGCACTTAAATATTGTGTATGGCAGTTATTCCCATTACAACAAATGCGTTTTGACACATTGCCAGGAAATAGATTTAGAAGTACAGGAGTAAGACCAAGATGATAAAAGGTGATAAAAGTTGGGCAAATGCCCCAGATAAAAAAACATCGCAATGGAAGAAGAATGAAAGCACAATTGCCAAGAATCCATTCTTAAGAGCACAACGTGATAAGACACAAGGATTTGCACCTAGTAGTGCTATCAATTCAGGTGTGCCAGATGAACAGTACAAAGAGAATTACGACAAGATCAAGTGGAGCAAAGATAAAAAAGATAAGCCAAAGTTCCGCACAAAGATTAATGGAAAATACGTAGATGAAGAAGAGTAATTGGCACGGTGGCAAAGGCAGTACACCACGCACTAACACAAACAGTAAACAATATCAAGATAACTGGGATGCCATATTCGGTAAGAAAGTAAAAGAAGTAAATGAAAAGTTTTCAAAGTCACTTGAAAGTTTAGATGATACAGAATATCCGCAAAGAACAAACATCAACAATAGAAACAATGACACCATTAAGTAAAGACTTAGAGCATTTATATAATGCTACATGGGTAGTCATTGATCCATGGAGTACTCAATTTGAGCCACGTGAAGATATCAATAAAGATATTTTAACACATGTCAACAATGTAAACAATTACTATGCTCATATGATACATGAATACATACAAACGCATAACATAAACAATGTTTATATTGTAAACAATCATGGCATACCTACGCATCCATTGTTTGAAAATTACCCTAAATGGCCTGGCAATCTGCCAGAAGGTGATTATGTGTTTGTAGGCTATCACAGTGGTATTTGTATCAAGCAGAAAGGCACTGAAAAACTTAAAGCAACAAAAGATTACATACCATGGGTAAAAGCAGACTTAACGTGTACCTTACCAACCAATTGGCTTACAGCAGAAACAGTAGAACAACTACAATACACGTTCAAAGATCATATGGATATGTATGGGGATAGAGTAAATATAATATAGGAGACGATATGAAAGCACATCAATTAGGTCAAAAAAGACATAAAAAAGCATTAGCCAGAAAGAACAAGAAGTATACAGGACCAAAGTATTCACGACTTGAACAAATGTTAGTGTGGGCACCAATACTACAAAGAGCAGGCATTGATATGTTTGCAGAACAAATGCCAGAAGGAGAAATGCACAATGTCCAAGCAAATGGCTCGGCTACCAGTTTCGTTTAAACAAAGAGTCAGTGGATATAGGCAATTACCAGAAACCACAGAGCCTATAGACTTAACCTATAGAATAACATATAGAGATTGTTTTAACATGGATTATACATTTACCAAAGACTTTGAGTACCATGGACCTATAGAATTGATATTACTACAAGTCAAATATGAAATGGGTCATTACGGTGGACTCAAAGCAGAAGCAATAGCAGGAGATTTACATGAAATTACCAACTGAAAAAATAAGTACAGCATTTAACACAATGACACTCACAGGCCTTAGTCTGCTATGGGGTCAAATGTTAGGTATGCTGAATCCATACTTCACCATACTCACAGTATTGTGTATTATAGTAGGATATGGTTCAGAAGTGCGTATTAAGAAGGAATATTAGGTTTATTCTTAAAATCCACAGTTAGGCCTTTAGCAGTATTGCGCCACTTAAACATAGCATTAAACCAAAATAACAGATCTTGATCAAGATGTATGCTCTTTTGCACTATGTCTTTGAGTTTTGCCTGTTTCTTATCTGTGGGATCTTTTAAATAATTATTTACACATTGCACAAAGTATCTCTTAAACTCTATGTGCGGATCAGGTATATCATTACTCTTCATTACGTGGCTTTATGGTATTGTATGTTGGTTTAGGCACTACAGGTAGTGTGAGTTGCAAATACCTTCTATATGCTTGAGTTTTAGGCTTAGGCAACAAATGACCATTAATCCATTCTTTGGTTCTAGGCTTTCTTGTTCTCATCGTATTGATCCATATATGTGCTAGCCATTTTGATGTAAAACATTTTTGGGTTCACTGTCCAGTGTTCGCCACGTTCGTTAAGTATTTTACCTTGTAATTCTGGTTTTTCGAAGTTGCTGTAATATATGTCACCATATAAGTATTCACGTCTTGCAACTGTGATAGGATGTATGCCTAAGTCTATTGCAAGTTGCCCCAGTGTTTTGCCATACTTGGTTTCAAATTTAGTCGGTTTATTTCTTCTTTGAAACGGTGTGCCAAAGTTACGCACACGCATACGGATTGCTTCTGGTGTGACATTCTCCATTTCTGCTAAGTCATTGCAGGCTATTCCCCATTTTTCTTTAAAATCTACTCTTTGTTTCATTATATCTCCTTGAAAATTAAATCTGGCGCAAAGATAGTCTCTGGCCATTTGTTAGCAATCAATAACTTGTTTATGTTATCGAAAGCACCTAAAAGTTCTTCTATGTTTTTGATTTGGTATACTGTAAAGTCTTTGTCTTTGGTTTTCTTATGTTGTTTCAGCATGCCGCCTAATGCGGCAGTTATACCTATATACTTGCTTCTTTTATAGTATTTGCCTTTGCCTAAACACTTGAACTCTGTGGTAACAAAAGTGTTTAACTCTGGGTATTCGTGTTGTGCTTCTGCTATGATGTATAGTGCGTCTTGCAATATGTTTAGGAGTAATTGCTTGTCGTCTTTGGACATTTTACAAAATACAGTATTGATCTCTGACTTTGTAAATGCTTTACTCCAGTTTATTGTGTAACTCATCTTATTCTCCTTATCGTATACATTTATTTATCACTATGTGTGTATTATACAGCATTTATCGGTTCAATATCAACCTTTTCTACATGCTTTACACCAAAGAACGTGTTAGGCAAACGTCTGTTCAACTGTTCGCAGTATGCAATAGCACACTGATAGTCTTTCCAATATGGCCTATCGATTAGCCACTCTTTTGTTGGTTCTGTGATAATTTTGTACATTTGAATCTCCTTTGTAGTTGTATATATAAATTTATCTATATATTATACTATACAAGATTTATAATGGAATGTCAACCATAAAAAAACCCCAATCATCATTGAGGTTCTTTTTACTCTGTTTTACATCTAGAGTAGGTTTGTTAGGACAAGCCACATTTACTTAGTCACAGGGGTATGCAACTGTAAATAATATTGAAGTAAACGCATAAGGCGTTCACTCATATAACTAAGTGTGTTTGCTTTTATTCATTGAATAAAAGTATTGAAAGGCCCCCAACTGGGGGTTTTTCATATATATTTTGATAAATACTCTTGTTATAACAAGCAATATAAACCGGAGATATCTTTGAGTGATTATCTAAACTATATCACAGGTACCCACGCATTGTACGACAAGTACTATGCCGATTGGAGACTGTGTATCAATTCATACCATGGTGGGCCAGAATATAAAGATGCCCATTATCTAAGAGCATATCAAGTAGACTTTAACACCCCGAGTGAAATGGTTAACACATATGAAACAGCAGATGACGGTTCATATGTGGCAAAATTCAAAGCCAAAGTAGTACAGGGTTCCACGTACAACGAAACTGTGAGAGGCCAAAACAAATTGTCGGGCAGTTTCTATGAAGAAAAGTTAGACTCAGTGCCATGGTATAACTATGTTAAGTTAATCACTAACGAATACAACTCGATCTTATTCCGTAATCCACCACAAAGAATGCTAGGTGAAAACGCAGATATGTCAGAGTTTATAGAAAATGTAGACGGTGAAGGCAATTCATTAAGTGAATTCATGAGTCAGGTAGATGTGCTCACTACTGTATATGGAGTTTTACATATTGGATGCTACAAGCCAGTTGGATCAGATATACCTAAATTCAAAATACATACACCTGAAGATGTAACAAATTGGAGTTATCAATATAATCCAGATGGCAGTTTAACATTAGACAGCATGGTAATTAGGGTTGAATATTCAGACTATCATAGTGTGTACAGAGTATTAACCAGAGATTATATCGATACCATATTTGTTAAAAATGATAGTTCAGATGATGATTATCTACCACCTGTACAATCAGATGATTTAGAAATGATAGAAGAAGGCACATATCGTATAAGGCAAGAAAATGAATTAGGTTACATACCAGTAACAACAGTATACCAAAATGTAAAAGTGTATAACAACGTTGGTTCAACAATTATTATGGATGTTGCACAAATACAACGTAGTGTATACGGCGACAATGCTGAAATATATAGTGCTATCACATATGGTGCTCATCCTACACTCATAGTAGATGAAAACACCGACGCACTTAATGACGGTCAAGTAAACGCAGAGCCAGGTGGCATAGTGCGAGTGCAAGGTGGCCTAACAGGTGATCAACAAAATTATGTATATCAGTTTGCTTCACCTAGTCTAGATGCTATCACAGAAATACGTGATTTGATAGACAACAAAATAAACAAATTAACACAAATTGCTATGTTAAGATCAGAAGACTTAATCAAAGCAAGTAACAGTGGCGAACAAATAGAAATATTCGACGATAAACTTGCCGCACTGATCCGTAAGAAAGCCACAAACTTAGAAAATACAGAAAGCAAACTGTTTGATATCTATTTTGATTGGACAAACCAACAAAAGCCAGATGATTTCCGTGTAAGTTACAGCAGACAATACAACAAAAGAGCATTAGAGGCAGAATTAAAAGAAATAGATGTTTTAATCAATGTTGTAAACAAATATGAAGAAATGTTTGGTAATGGTGACATAGAAGCACCAAGTTACAACACAGAAGCAGAAGCAATAGCAGAAGCAAATAGATTAGGAGGAACTGGCGCACACGAGCACGTTCAAGAAGATGGTAGTAGTATATACATGCCATTTGAAACACATGAATTATATGAGGCGGCTATCGGACAGACAGCCTCGGAACCAGATTTTAAAAACAATATGCGAGACAAGATACGCATGAGACTTGAAGAGTTAATGTCTAGTACATCAACTAACAAAGGTCTCTAATATCTTGATAATACCCCAACTCAGGGACAATAGGAGATAAAATATGTCGGAAGGACAAAATATAGATACGCCAGTTGCAGGCGAAACCGTGCAACCAGTTAGTACTGATACTGAGGTAGTAAATGACCAAAAATCAGATGTAGTAGATACACCTAAAGCACCTAGTGTAGAGCACAAGGAAGGTAAAATGTTTGTTGACGGAGTAAGAGTTTATTCTAGAGACGACACTAACCGAATTGCCGCAAATGCCAAAAAGGATGTGGAAAGTAGAATACTAAGTGATCTAGATGTTGATAGCATTGATCAAGTTAAGCAAGTAGTAACAGAACTGCGAAACGCATCTCCAGAGAATAATTCTCTAGACGTTGAAGCACTGAGAAGTGCTGTTCAAAAGAGGGAGGCAACAGTTGAAGAACTGAAAGCAGAACTCAGCAAAGTCAGAACAGACTATGCTGTAAAGGAGCATGTATCCTCCTTAAAGGATAATATGCCTACTAGTTGGAAGCCAGAGCAAAAAGATGCTGTGGTAGACTTGATGAAAGCCAGAAACATGCTGTTAGTAGAAGGCGAGACGTTCGCAATCAAAAACGGTAATGATTATTTAACAGTAGATGGTGAAAAACCAGACTACAAGACTGCTGTAGAAGTAGTTGGTAAAAGTCTAGGCTTACCATTTGCCAAGAAAGGTGTAGATACATTTGACGCAGATAGAACACCGCAAAATGTTTCTAGCAATGCAGGAGTAAACGAAAGTAGACTAAGAACTGATAGAGAATATAATGCGGCTTATGTTCAAGTGCGAAACGCAAATAAGACTTTACCACGTGATCAAGTCACGGATGGTATGGTTAAAAAACACATGGAGAGAACAAGATCTTTTAGATCAACTCTCTAGATATAATAATACATAATTAATTTAACAGGAGAAAAATTATGGCAACAACAACAGGAACAGTTGCAGAGTTATATAGTAATGTGGTTGCAGATTTAATACCTTATTTTCAAAATGCAGTATTACTTCCAAACCCGGCTATTTTAGTTCACAACTATAACTTAGAAGGTGCAATCGGTAACCAAATGCAAATACCGGTAACAAACAGTTGGCCAGCATCAAACAGTGAAATCTCAGACAATGAAGATATCATTAGTGGGTCAACAGCAGGTACGGATTTCGATCCTACATCAGTTACTTTATCAGTAACAAAGAAAGGAGCAGGTACAACTGTTTCAGAAGAAGCATTAGAAGATGGTGGCATGGCTACTGTGTCTAACGCAGTCGTAACAAGACTTTCAAGTTCAATTGCTCAATCAACTGACATCGAAGGTTTCAGAGTTGCACTATCAGGAGCAACTGCGGCATTAACAGACATCTCAGGCATCAACGTACCAAACGATGGTTTTGCTAACACAGCCTTAACCACAGGTGATTTAGGTGTTGTAATGAGTGCTGAAGGACTAGCATACGCAAGTAAGAGAGAACCAGTTGTTAAAATGTTTAACGACGTTAAGAATGACGACCATCAAATGGTTGCCACAGTAAGAAACGGTTTTGCTCAGTTACGTAGAAGTGCTACTAACCCTAACTTCATTAGATGTTTTGCTACTGAAAGTGGTGTTGGTTCATCAAATGCTAACTTAAACACAATTTCAAAATCAGTTGCTAACTTAAGAAGTGACAATGCGCCTACAACAGGTGGATTCTACTGGGCATTTATTAACCCAGCACAAGAACTTGCTTTAGCACAAGAACTTAATGGTGTTGGAGCATCAAGTGGATCAATCGGTTCAGTTGCTCAAGACTTAGCAAATGATGCCTTGTTACAAGGTTTAATCACGCAGGCAATTGGTTGCCAATTTGTTAGAAGTAATAACCTTCCAGAAGGCCTATTAACGGCGTAAGGGAGTAAGATTATGGCATTTATAACAGATGGAGCAGGAAACGTAATTAGTTACGCAGAAGCATTAGACATAAAGGACAAAGATCAACGTATCTTTGAGGCCAATGAGGTCAACTTTACTGATGTTCCTGACACACCTGGAAGCCTAGATAATTACTTAGAGGATTTGGCACAGAAGGCAACTAACAGGATCAATGAAAAGATCCGTGCTAGTGCTAGATGGAGAGAATACCTCGGATATGCTGGTGGGGGATATGATTCTATAGATGATATACCCCCTATCAACATGAACTTGATTGTAGGTAGAAAATCAGATATAACTGATATGTGTAGTTACTATACTTTAAAGGAATATTTGCTACCTAAGATTGCAGACTTTGGTAACCCTGAATCAGCAGAAGTACAAAAGATTGAGTACTATGCCGGTAAGTTCGATGATTTATTCAGAGAACTAATGGACATACTTGATTGGTATGATGCTGATAATGATGGTTCTGTTCAAGCCAATGAAAAAATGGTTAAATTCAGGCCTAACAGGCGTACTAGAGGCAGAAGCAATATAAGTAGAGTAAGATAATGGCATTCAGAGATACACTGATCGCAGACTTAACAACTACACTTAATGGCAGTAATGTGTCAGTTAGTGCAGAATTACCGTTTGAACAAAGTGGTGATGTTAGGTTGGATATAAAGAATAAAAAAACTTTGTATATTGATCAGGACAACGTCAGCAAAGAAGTATTGTATAATACACTTGATGGTGATGTGTATCAAACACTGACTAGTGTAACTGGATATCTCACAGTAGATGCTAAAAATCAGCCAGGCGACATTGATACTATTACAAATAGTATACGTGAAGCAAGGTTACAAATAACTGGTCCATATTCAAAAGAATGTGCGACCGAAACCGAAATCACTACAGACTACATAACGTACACGTTTGATTTCGAGTTTATAACTGTATAACAAATAGGAGAAACTAATGGGCGTAATAAACGTAACAGCAGGTTCGCAGGCAATTTTGACATTAGGTAACACTGAAGCATTGAGTCTACCAGGGGCAACTAATGCCATGGTAGTACCTTTAATGCAAGACGTTTCTGTTAACGCATCACCTGGAACAGTTAGATATTCAACTTTGGATTCTAGTAGTTCTAGTGCGTTTACAACAGTAAATGAAAACAGCATTTCAGGAAACATGCTTATAGACGAAGCAACTTTCTTTGGTCTGGCAGTAGCAGGAGGTCTTAACCTCACAGCAGATTCAGGTCTATTCGATACTAGTAAGAATAAAACAGAAACATTCTTTACTATCGCATTTGAAGGTGCAGACTCAGGTGATTATTATATTAAAGGTAAAGGCTTTATCGGTGGAATAGCCGCATCGGCATCCATTGATCAAGCAGTATGGATTTCACCATTAGAAATTACCGTTAATGGCGAATTGAGCAAAGCAACCGTATAAGTTAAAATAACTTACATATATAACACCCTCAATAGTGGGGGTGTTGTATTATAGGAGAAAGATATGGAACATAAATTTATGAGAAACTTTCATGATGGCGTATGGCAAGGTCGTGAAGATCGTGTTATCGTTGTACATGGTGTAGAACATGATATGGACGAATATGCTAAAGAACATGGTATAGTATTACCAGATAGCAAGGGCAGTAAAAAGCCTAAAAAAGAAATAAATATAGATGTAGAGGACAAAGGATATGGAGATATGGAACGACAAGAGTCCACAGGAGATACTGACGTCGATTGAGGCAGAAGTAGCCAAGGCTCAACACGAAATTAGATGTGCAACTAGAGATATACAAAAAGCACAAAACAGAATAGCATTTACAATAAGTGCTATACATAATTTAAAAGATAGAGATTTAAAGGAGTAAGATATGAAATTAAAAGAACTCGCAACACAACCAAAACTAATCAAAGTATCTATAGACGACGAAACCTTACTAGAAAAGTACGGTGAAGCAGTAGACTTTTGGATGTATGATCGCATGCCATTAGATAGATACACAAAGTTAGCAGGCATAAAAACAGATGACTTCACAAGCATGATTGACTTAGTAAAAGAAATAGTACTTGATGAAGACGGCGTGCCAGTAATGGATGAAAAACATGTGTTGCCAACAGATTTATTAAATGCGGCTATGGTAAAAGTAGTCGACATTGTGGGAAAGTAGTAACCCAGAGATACACTGATAGAGACCCCATTTTTTCTATGATGTTAGTTATAGATACCATGGCACAAAAATATGGAATGCTACCTTACCAAGTGATAGAACAAGCCAATACAGGAGATCTACAAATACATATAGCAGTAGAAAAGTATAGGCAAATAAAGAATAATCCTGATAGAGATTTAAATCAAGAATATTCACAAGAAGAGTTACAAGATATATGGCAAAAATCAAAGTCACAGTAGATGATGATGCTTTTAACAAGCAATTAAGAGACATAAAAACTTATGTCGATGAAACCTTGGTTAAAGAAATGGTCAAAGAATATCGAAAGCAAACACCTATAGATGGTGGTAATGCAAGGCGTAAAACAATTCGCAAACGTAATTCAGTAATTGGTGATTATGCATACGCAGGAGTACTAGATCAAGGATTATATCCTAATCCTCCTGCAAACGGCACTGGTAAAACTAGAAGTGGTTACAGCACACAGGCACCTAAAGGCATGGCTGAACCAACAATAAAACATATAGAAGATGAACTAGATAAGTTCATTAAACGGAGTAACAAATAATGGCAGAAATCAAAACTAAACTGACCCTAGACAATAGTCAGTTTAACAGAAATGCTAAAGAAAGTACTAGATTAACATCTGGTCTAAAAGCAGGCCTTAATGGATTAGGCAATGCGGCTAAGTTTGCGGCAGTAACAGTAACAGCCGCCACAACTGCATTAACATTCCTTGTTGCTAGAAGTGTCCAAACAATTGATCGTCTGGGTAAAGTAAGTAAAACAACAGGTTTTGCCGCAGAAACATTACAAAAATTCCAATTTGCCGCAGAACAAAGTGGTGTTAGTGCGGATCAAGCCGCAGTAGCATTAAGACGTTTCAGTAGAAGATTTGGTGAAGCCGCAAAAGGCACAGGTGAGTTATTACCTGCACTAAAAAGGTTAGGTATAGAAACAAGAAACGTCGATGGTCAAGTTAAAAGTGCTGAAGAAATACTATTTGAATTTGCAGATGGTATTAAGAATGCCAAGAATGAATCAGACGCACTTAGTTTAGCCTTTAAGGCGTTTGACAGTGAAGGTGCAGAATTAGTAGAAACATTAAGAGATGGTAGTGATGGATTAAGAGCATTCTTCGATGAAGCAGAAGCATTAGGCTTTATATTATCAACAAACAGCATATCAGGTGTAGAAGCATTTGCTGATGAATTTAATCGATTACAAGCAATTGTAGGTGGTTTAATTAACCAATTTACAGCCGCACTTGCACCTACATTAGAAGCAGTAACAAGAAAATTTAGAGGCTTTATTCAACAACAAATTAAAGCCGCAGGTGGTTTAGAAGAGTTTGGTGCATTTTTAAAAGACAAATTTATTGACATATTATCAACAGTTATATTAGCATTAGAGGGTGTATTCAACACTTTAGTTGATATTGGTAATGCTATTGTTAATGTTATTCGATTATTTGGATCATTATTTGGTGTTGAGTTGTTTCCTTCATTAGCCAAAGAAGGCGAAGAATTAGTTAGTATATTTGATTTATTTGACAAATTAAAAGGTATGGGGGGAATAATAGATACAGTAATGCTTCCTCCGGCATTAGTTGCACTTATAAATTTTGCAAAAGAGGCAGGCCCAGAGTTATTATCTTTACAAGGCAGTCTAGAGTCTATAGGAGAAGGAAAGTTATTTAAGAAATCAACTAGTGGCCAAAGTCTAGTTGATCTATTATTAGGTACCAAAGAAGATGCCAAGAACAAAGTTGAAGACATAATAGAAGAAATAGTTGTTGTAGGTGAAAAAATACCTAAATCACTAGGTGATCGAGTACTCGACGCATTATTTGGCGTTAATAGAGTTGATGAATTCTTTATAGCATATGAAAATACTGGTGCTAAAACATTAGAAAAACTAGGTGCTATAGCACAATTAGTATTTGGCGATGAATTGATGAATAAGATCAAAGATGCATTTGCTAACAGTGATGTGGGTGACTTTACTAAGACACTGGCAGATGGCATGGTCAAATCAGCACAGATGTTTGAAGATGCCTTAGCAGAAGCATTTGTTAATGGTAAAGCAGACTTCAGTGACCTAGCAGACTTTATAAAGATAACACTAGCAAAAGCATTTATACAAAAAACAATAACAGGACCATTGATGATGTTATTTGGCTTAGCAGGTGGTGGACCAGCAAAAGCAGGACAACCATACATAGTTGGTGAAGAAGGACCAGAACTGTTTATACCTAAAAACTCAGGTACAGTTATACCTAATGATATCACAGAGTCATTAGCAGGTGGGCCAGGTATTGGGGGTGGTGGTACAAGTGTCACATATAACATACAAGCCGTAGACGCACCAAGTTTCCAACAGTTAGTAGCAAGTGATCCACAGTTTATATATGCTGTAACCCAAGCAGGTGCTAGAACAATACCAGGGAGTAGATAATGAGTTTTCAAACAATTATAGATAACGCAACATTCATATCAGTAGATAAACGCAAGACCACAGCAATGAGTGTTAGTAGAAGTGGACATGTAAAAACAGCAGAACGCCAACCCAGTGTGTATAAATTTACAGTAGGTAGTGTACCTGGCTTAAAATATTCAGAAAATAGAGGTGTACTTGAAGACATTGACTCTGCTGATAGAACAGTAGAAGCAAATATCAGTTTATCAAACAATACTGGCATGAACTATGTTACAGCATATCAAGGTGACGTAATAGATTCAGAACTAAACAATATTGTTATGGTAGGTGGAGATGGCAAAGAGTTATACATCAATACCAGTACTGTAACAGGATCAGGAACACTATTTAAGAAAGGTGATTATGTACAACCTGCAGGTAACAGTAGCATATACAGATATCCATATCAAGTAACATCAGATGTTTCATTTAGTGCGTCAGCCAATGTAACAATACCTGTACACAGACCTGTATTAGAACAGTCAGGACAAGTTATAACCAGTGGCGGACTTAGAACCGGCACAGAATGTAGGTTTCATGTAAAAGCAATGGTTTGTCCAACATACAGCATTGTGCCACATGATAGAATTGAATTTGCTGGTGATTTTGAATTTGTAGAGATTATAACTTAATGAGCACAACAATTACAGAAGTACAAGGTACTAACATATCACCTATAACACTTATTGATTTACAATTAGGTGCTAATGTTTATTATCTCAGTAGTAATTGGAAACCTGTAACAGTAGACAGCAATAATTACACAGAACTAGGTGCTTTCTTAAGTGTAAGCAATATAGATGACAATCTAAAATACAATGCTAATGATCTAAGTTTAACATTAAGTGGTATTCCAAGTGGACAAAACTATCTACAAGAAATATTAGATAATCCAGTAAAAGGTGGTAATGTTGTGTTGAAAAGAGCATTTGTAGATACAAGTACATATGAACTAACAGGCAATGTGTACACAAGATTCAAAGGTGTTATAACCAATTACAAAATAGATGAACAAGTAAATGTATTAAGTAAACAAATGGACTATGCTGTCACAGTGACACTTGCAAGTCAATTAACAGTACTCAGTAACAAGATATCAGGACAAAGAACAAATCCTGAAGACCGAAAAAGACTATTCCCCGCAGACAGAAGTTTCAACCGTATACCCATACTGTACAATACCAGTTTCGACTTTGGTAAAGAATACAGCACATATGGTGGATATGGTGGCGGAGGAGGCGGTGGCGGTGGCGGTGGTCGTGGCCGTGGAGGCGGTGGTGGCTATAATCAACAACAAAGATAAAGATATAAAGGATGAAAAGATATGATAAAACAAGCAGAAGTAAAAGATTTTAAGAACATAAAAAAGATGTTTGTCAACTTTGCCAATAGTGCGCCAGTTGATTACTTACATAATCCACATTATGATGAGGATTATATAGATCAAGTATTCTATACAGTAATGAAACAAGGTGTGTTATTGTATGCTGAACAAAAAGGCAAACCTGCAGGATTCTTTATAGCCATGCCGGCTGGAGATATATGGTTGCCTCAATTGCCTCCTGTACTTAGAGAAGCCGCATGGTGGGTTGAACCAGAGTTTAGAGATGGTGCTATAGGTGGTAAATTATTCTTAAAGTATTTGAATATAGCAAAAGCAATGAAAGAAGTAGGTAAAATACAAGGATACACAATGACATTAATGGAGCAATCACCAGACATCAAAATAGAAAAATATGGCTTTAGGCCAATAGAAACAATTTATTATTCAGGGTAGGAGTAACAGGTGGCAGTATTTACAGCAATAGGAACAGCAATAGCAACAGCAATAGGTGGCGCATTGGTCACAGCAACAGGACTTACACTATTAGGTAGTGTTGTAGCAGGTGTTATTGCGGCAGGCTTGGCATTCGGTACAGCAAAACTTTTAGGAGTATTTGATGTTCCGGACGTAGGCGCCATGGGCAGAGCCAATGGCAGTAAAGTACAGGTGGCCCCGAGTACTGACAACAGGATCGGTGTGGCTTATGGCCGTAATTTCATGAGTGGTCCAATAACAGATGTTGCTATATCAAATCAAAACAACACTATGCACTATTGTATCACACTCAGTGAATTAAGTGACGGCCATGATGTAGGTTCATACACACTTAATCAGATCTTTTGGGGTGATAGAAAACTAAACTTCTCAGGAGCAAATGTAGTCAGTTATACAGATCCAAATGCCACAACCACAGAAGATTGGTCAAACAAAATCCGTATAAGAGTATATGCTGGTGATACTACCAGTGCTAAACAGATATTCCCAACATCAGGTGCCGTAAATGCCACAACAATGATGCCACACTGGAATGTGTTTGGTACAAGTCATTACACTATGGAAGGATTAGTATTTGCAATGATTGAAGTAGATTATGATGCTGAAAATGGTCTTACAGGACTAGGTAGTATGACATTTGATATTACTAATAGCAAAGACAATCCAGGTGAAGTATTGTTCGATTATTTGAAATCAAGTCGATACGGTGCTGGATTAGCCAATAGTGATATAGACATAACAAGTATACTAGGCACAGCAAATACACAGATGAAAGGTTATTGTGATGAACAAATTACTTATACACCTAACACTGGTGGTAGTAGCACTATAGACAGATATCAAATCAATGGTTATTTGAGTACTTTTGATAGTTGTATGGATAACATAGACAAAATATGTAGAAATGCCGCAACATACTTTACATTTGATGGAAAGCAAGGCAAATTTGCGGCTATTCCAAACAGACCATATAGTAGCAGTGAATTAAGTTCAGCATTTGTTCTCAATGATGACAATATAGTTAGTAAGATATCTGTTAGTAGTACAGAATTATATCAACAACTTAATAGTATAACAGTAGAGTTTGCTGATCAAAACAGAAAAGATCAAACAAATACCATATTAGTAGAAACACCAAGTGGAGATAGAAACACAGGCGAACCAGATAATAATTTAGATTACAGAGCAGAGTTGGTTAACAATAATATACATGCAGAACAACTAGGAAACATTGATCTAAATCAAAGTAGAAAAGGTATGGTTGTAGAATGCACCAGTGATTTCTCAGGACTACAAATAGACGCCGGTGATGTTGTAAAACTAACTAATAGTGATTATGGATTTAGTGACAAGTTATTTCGTGTAATGAAAAACACAGAAGCATTAGGTCAAGATGGTATGATATTGTGTAATTTATTGCTGTTAGAGTATGACTCAAGTGTATACACAGAACCAACTATTACAGAAAGTGAAGAAGAAGATGATCCTATTGATATACCTGTAATACCACCTATACCTCCAATTATACCTCCAATTGTGTTTAAAAACATAATCCCAAATGTGCCAAGCAAAAGTGTAACAGGCACTGGTACAAGTTGTGTGTGTACAGTATTTAAATCATTGCCAGATACATATACAACAGTATTTGTATCAAGTAGTACACCTGATTTTGTCATAGGCGATACAGTAACATTAAGTGGAGCCAACTTAGGAGGCATAGATACTATACATGATTGCACATTCACTGTTGATGCAGTCAGTGGTGGACTAATTACTAACCCAGTAGGAAACATATCAGGTACAGCACTTGTATATGATCCCGACAAATGGGGCGGACAAATTCCAACAGCACCGTTGGCCAACTTGGCAGTAGGCACACAGATCGAAGATCAACCAGCAGCCAACTTAGCATTCAGTAACACAGATGTTGTTAAAGATATATTTACACCTAGGGAACTAGACTTTAAATTAAGCCTAGATGGTTTAGAACCAGGAGACTACAGTTTTGTAGCAACTGGCACGCCAGTAGGAGCAATACCAGCCAGTGGTGTAGCAAACTTTAGTTTGAGAGCAAATGTTGTGCTTGAAGATGTACAAGGTGGCTTTACAGCAACAGAATTTGGTTCAACACTTAACAATAGTGCCGAAATACCTACTAACATGATAGCAGTACAAAAATTAACTATACCTGCAGATTTAAGCACAGGTAATGTGGTATTGCGTGGTAAAAACACAATGGACACAAACAGTGGCGGACAAATAGGTTTTACTAATTTAAAATATGACTGGATAAGAATCAATAAAGGAGACATATTCTAATGCAAAAAGTAATAATTTATAACAATATCACTGGGCATATTGAACAAAACATCAAAATAGCAAGTACAAGTCTAGAAAAAATGTTGACTGGAAGAAGTCATTTGAGTAGTATGGAATATGATCTCAAAGGCAAAGTAGACGACTATCAAATAAATGTTAGTGTAGATCCACATGTGGTAGAAGCAAAACCAGAGCCTACAATAGATGTATCAAAAGAAATAAGAATACAAAGACGCAACCTGTTAGCAGTAAGTGACTGGACTCAAGCACAAGATTCACCATTAAGTGACAGCAAAAAAGCAGAGTGGCAAACATATAGACAAGCACTTAGAGACATGCCTGATACATACAGTTCAGAAACTGACATTGCAAACGTCATTTGGCCTACTAGACCAAGTTAATTCGATAAATATACTAGTAATAAAAATGGCTATATTGCCTCAGTGATATAGCAATACCCTTCAGGAGTAGTTATGTCAGGTAGAGTTTTATCTTTTAAATCTTATATTGGCGGCGCAGACAACGTACAGATGTTGGAAATGTTTCCGTCAAGTCAAAGTCAATTCACATACGATTACGGTTTTGATGTATCAACGTATACATTCGATGCCGATTATCAAACCATAGTGGTTGACACATTAACATATGATCGTGTTTCAGGCGATCCTAATTTTACAGAGTCTAATGTAGTAGGCAGTTTTGGTAGTAACACCACTATAGATAGTGGTTTTATTGATACCACTACAGCCGCAAGTGGAACTGTTAAATTCACAATACCAAGTCAACGGTACGCAGGTAATATCATACCTGATGCTAGAGCAAATGTACCTATTACAGTAGTAAGTTTTAAATGGACAGATCCTGCCGCAAATACAACAACATCGCATAGATGGGCAGTAATTGAAAGGTATGAACCTGACGTAACAATAGGCAATCCACAACTTAGCACAGGATTTACACCTATTCCAACATCCTAGGAGACTAAATGGCTAACATAATAGTATCAGTATCAGAACCAACTATAAACGTTGATTCTACCAATAATACAGTAAACGTATCAACAACTACTTCAAATGTATCAGTAAGTAACATATCAGTTGTTTCTAACTCACAGATACGACAAGGTATAAGTGTAAGTAATCTTGGTGGCTTTGGTAATTTAGCATATGATAATAGTGCATCAAGTAATGGTGTAATTCAATATACAGGTGTTAGTAACTCTGATATATACAGCACAATTACTACAACTAATGTTAGTGGTTATGGTAATATTGCTTTTGATCAAACAAATGGCGATATAGAATACACTGGTGTTGCTCAATCAGACATTAGAGGCAGTATTTCTAATGTAGGTGCTATAAATTATGATACAGGCACCGGTGAAATTGGTGTCGATGGAGCCGCAATATTTACAGCAAGAAGCACAGACGATTTAAGTGAAGGTGTAACAAATTTATACTTTTCAAATACCAGAGTTAGAAGTAACATAAGTGTTACTGATGCAGGAGGAGATGGAAGTTTAGCATATGACAACACTACAGGTGTATTTACATACACAGGACCAAGTCAAGCAGAAGTATTAGCACATTTTTCAAATGTATCACCGATAAATTTAGAAGCAAATGGCCAAATTAGTGTTGACGAAAGTGCTATATTTTCAGGCAAGACTACTGATGATTTAACAGAAGGAACAACAAATTTATATTTCACACCAGCAAGAGTAAGAAGCAATATAAGTCTTACTACAAATTCACCAAGTGGTAACGGTTCATTAACATATGATAATTCAACAGGTGTATTTGACTTTACACCTGCCGCAACAAACAGTTTAACAAATGCTGATGTAAAAACGTTTATAGAAGCAAATGGCCTAGACGCAAGTGCTAATTTAACTACAACAGCAAATACCAGTGCCGCACATGGTACATTCACAGGCGCAACCAGTTTAACAGCAACAGGTAATGTCAGTATAGGCGGTAACCTAGATGTAACAGGTAATATAAATTCAGAAACAGTAGTAGACTTATTTGTAGAAGACCGTAACATAACACTACAATATGGTACAGTAGGTTCACCAAGTGCTAATTCACAGGTATTTGTAGACAGAGGATCAAGTGCTAACACATATATCAAATGGGATGAAGGTTCAGATAGTTGGAAATTCTCTAATGATGGTAGCACAGAATACAAAATACCAACAAGCACTAGTGACCTAGCAGAAGGTACTAACTTATACTTCACAGCCGCAAGAGCAAGAGGTAACATTAGTGTAACAGACTCAGGTGGCGACGGCAGTTTAGCATATGATTCAGGTACAGGTGTAATTACTTACACAGGCCCAAGTGCCGCCGAAACAAGAGCCCATATTAGTGTTACTGACGCAGGTGGGTTAGGTAGTGCCGCATATGACTCAGGTACAGGTGTAATAACATACACAGGACCAGCAGACAGTGATGTAAGAGGCTTAGTTAGCACAACAACAACAAGTGCCAGTGGAGGTGGATCATTAGCATATGATTCAGGTACAGGTGTATTTACATTTGCTCCAGCAGACTTGTCAAGTACAGTAAGTTTAACAGATTTTAGTGTCACAACAGGCACAACTACAAGTGGAAACAGTTCATTGGCATATGACAATACCTCAGGTGTTTTCACATTCAAACCAGTAGATATAGAAGTATTAACAGGTGTAGACTATGGTAGTACACCAACTGGTAATCCCACTGGAACAATCGATTACAAAACAAGATCAATTAGTAATGTATCCGCAATACAAGGTAGTAATACTGGTAGTTTTCTAGAACTAGCAGGTAACATTACTTCATATGCCGCCGGCGCCCCACACTATATCCATTATGATTATGTTCGTAGCAAACTGAGTATGTTAACCAACAGTATAGCATTTGATGCCGGTACAGCAGGAACAGATGACGGTATTATTAATTTAGCAAATGGTGTTCTATCCAGTTCAGTATTTACAGCATTACAATCAGATAATGCTCAAGCAAACATCGATAATTTTGGTAACATAAATGCTACTTACTTCCATGGTGATGGATCAAATATCACAAATGTTACCAGTGATGTAACATCAGAAAACATAGTAAGAGTGTGTATAGCCGGTGAAGACATAGCAAAAGGCGATGCTGTATACATAAGTGGTGGCACAGGAGATAATCCAGAAGTATCTAAAGCAGATGCCGATGATGCCGCAAAGATGCCGGCATTTGGTATTGCCAAAGAAGCAATTAGCAGTAGTTCAACAGGTAACGTTGTAATATATGGTGAAATAACCAGTTATGATACCACATCATTTACAACAGGAGACAGTTTATTTGTCAGCACAACACCAGGTAGTTTAACAAACTCAGCACCAACAGGCGAAAGCAGTCTGTTACAAAAGATTGGTAAAGTCATCAAAGGTGGTAGTCCTGGTGGTAAGATTACTGTTACAGGTGCTGGTAGAACAAACGCAACACCTAACTTAAATGATGGTAATATCTTTATTGGTAATGCCTCAAATCAAGCCACAACGGCAGTTTTTGCAGACGAATTATTAGCATATGATGGTAATTCATCAATAAGTAATTTAACTGCTTTAAGTAATGTGTTTATGCCTAGTACTGTAGGTTCCCAAAATAGTGGAAGAAGTGCTAGAGTACAACCAGTATTTTTTAATGGTTCTAATGTAGAACCGCAAAGTTCAATACCTTTAACACGATATGGATTGAATAAACAAAGTTTAAGTGGTTATCAAGTTTATGGTCCAGCCATGGATGCCAGTCATGATGTTGAAATGCAAGACAAACTTGTACCAATCTGGACATTTAAAACAAGTGATAATATTACTACTGATACCACAGATGCATGGGGTATGTATTTTGAATGGCCTGATGGAAATTCTTCGGGTACAGGTAATCTACTGCTAGCCAAACCAAGTACTTATTCCGGCGGCTTTCTGAATAACACTCAATTTGTTGTAGATTACCACCAAACAGTTGAGGGACGACTTACAGCAAATTCAGATCTTTATGCAGAAAGTAATGTTAATTTAAAAGGCAATGTATATGTTTCAGCCACAGGTGGCTCATTAGATGCTAATTTATTTGTTACTGAATCTACTGATGGTAATGGCGCAAACGTTAGGAATGTAAAATCATTGGAGGTAGATGCAATAAGTGGGCGTAGTGCTTTTGGAAACACAATTGCAATATCTACCAGTAATTTAACAATCAATAGTAACATAATTAATAACACAACAACCATGGCTGATACTGATTATACATCAATAATCACTGAACAAAGAGGACATTATAACCAAACTGTATATGGTACACCTTTTTCAGATTTAGGTATAACTCAGAGTGCAAGTGCTAACACTGAATTAAGTGCTACTTATGTAGGTGGTGTGTTAGCAGGACCAAGTGGCGATAACTTCCCAGCAGATGGTACAATAACAACAACAGCAGGCAGTAATGTAGTACAATTAACAGGTTTAAGTACTGTAGATACTGATGGTACACCATTTACGTTTGGATTCTTCTATACACCAAATGGCAAGACTGCGGCTGATGTAGCAACGCATTTTACCTCTAACATGATGTTGATAGGATGTATTGGTGATGATGCAATGTGCGGATTCCCAGAAAACACAGTTATATCAAGCATAGCAAACAGTGATGTAGGCGGTAATGCAAACATTGTTATGAGTAATAATGCTGTTGAAAGTATATCTAGGACACTAAGTGATAATAGTGTAGGTGGTCAAGAGTATGTTGGTATATTCCATAGTGCTGTTGACAGTGATGGCAATAGATTTGCATTAACAGGTTATAATTGGAGTGCAGATAGTTTATCTAGATATGCTATAAATGGTGCTATATTCCCAGGTAGAATAGGTTACAATTTACCACCTGACTATGCAAACTTATTCTCAACCTTTAACAGTATAACTATAACAGATATAGATGCACAAGTCACAGCATCTGATTATTCAATAAATGCCAGCACGGCATATGGTTCATCTGGTAAGGCTGTTAGAGCAAGTCAGTTACAAACACCAGATGGTTTCTTGAATCTTAAAAATGGTTTAACCATAGGTGCAAACACTGGTATGGGTGCTAGGATGAATTATAGAGAAGGTATTCCAAACTTTGGTATTAATATCAAATATCCAGGTACTACAGAGTTCCGCAATGAATTTAACCAAGGCTCCTCAAGTATTCAAGCAGGCATGAACTTCTTCTCACACGTTGATAATAGTGTTCAAGCCGGCGGCGGTACCTTAACCAGCAGAGGTGGTCCACGTATAATGCTAGGATCACTGTATGGTAATGAAAATGACCCAATTAGTCATCATTATCCACGTGAAAATTATGAGATAGGAAAATATGCATGGTTTGGACCAACCAAAGATGATGGTTACCAACAAAGTACTACACTTCCACCAGCATTTATAACTGGTACAGCAGGCAGTGATTGGACAAGTGCCCAAGACATGGATATAAGGCATATTGCACGAGGCAGTGATGGCACACTGAGAAGTTTCTTAGGATATGTAGATGCAAACACATATATAGGTTCTAATGAAATAATCAGTTTAGGTGAAGGCCCAGGAATCACATCAAACATTGTATCACAAGCATCAAGTTTAACTAGTGAATGGGCGAACGTAAGCAGTACTGGTATACAAACTAGTGGTATAGTAACAGCAACAGGTAATGTAAGTGGTGGTAATGTCACTACAACAGGTATAACATCAACTGGTTCATTAACTGCTACAGGTAATGTAAGTGG
>Ga0208013_1000338_pt1 | contig 27814 bp, 23 predicted proteins | sample 16_taG_FD_184091 | JGI IMG/M metagenome (GOLD analysis project Ga0208013, IMG submission 184091) | Marine viral communities from the Subarctic Pacific Ocean - 16_ETSP_OMZ_AT15313 metaG (SPAdes) (version 2) | ecosystem: Environmental > Aquatic > Marine > Oceanic | place: Pacific Ocean | collected...
AGAGTTGAAAGAAGTACTGGAGGTAATACTGCTATTCACTATAAAAATACAAGTGATGATTGGTATGCGGGTATAACTTCCCAGCAAGATTTTTCAATATCTCAAAACGCTGATATAGCATCTGGTTCTGAATTTAGGATTCAAGATTCAACAGGCAACGTCGGCATCGGGACATCGAGTCCAAGTCAAGAACTTCATGTGGATGGCGTAGGACAATTCGATAGTGGAGTCAAACTTAATTCATCGGCAACAACACTTGATGATTATGAAGAAGGTAGTTGGACTCCTACCATGAATTCATCATGGACACATAGTGGTACTTCCACAAATAATCGGTACACTAAAATCGGTAATGTGGTCACTTTATGGGGACACTTATCTAACGTGTCAAGCGGTACGTCTTCAGGGAACATCACCATCACAAGCTTACCCTTTAGTGTGAGTCATTCAGCCGCAGGCGGCACAGCAATGCTTAACTATGTCAATTTTAATTCAAAAACAAGTAATGTGTCTCCATTCGTGAATACATCTGAAGAATTATATTTCTATGAGACTGCACCCGGTTATGCGTGGGCTAAAATGGGCAACGCAGACCTATCAAGCGGTGATGACATCTACTTTCAAATCACTTACGAAACATCCGAATAAGGAAGGGCATTATGGCATTTAAAAAAGAAGTAACTAACGATAAATATGAGATAGTTACACCATTCAAACACATACAAATTCGAGAAGCTACCATCGTATCTGAAGGCACAGCAAGCAAGGGGTATACTGAGTTATCACGCTCATTCCACAGACGAACCCTGACTTCTGATATGGGCTTATCAGGCGAAAGTACAGAAATACAAGCACTAGCTGGTGTATTATGGACAGATGAAGTTAAGCAAGCATGGCTTGACCATGAAGCTGAAGAACCAAGTGGAGACGAGAATTGAAAATGGAAGGGTTTTTAGCTCTTTATTCGGAAGCGGGAATGATAGGTGTAGTCGGAGCTATGTTTATGTTTATGGTATATTCGATGAACAAACGAGGAAATGAGCAGGCGGATGCTATACAAAAATTACAGGTTGAGAACAAGGGTCAATCAGAAACGCTAGAGAATATGGAAGGTATGATAATAAAATTAATTGACAGATGGAATAAGTCTGACGAAACTAGAGATAGGCGTCACGAAAAGATGGTTGAAGAATTGAATGATTTGAGCGATATTCTAATGGAAGTAAAAGGCAATTTAAGCCGAATTAATGGAAAGCACTAAATAAAGAGAAAATGGAGAGTTAGGTGATAATGATGGATAGTCTTAAAGTTAGCGGAATCAGTACAAGTTTAGGTTTAGTATATTACACAGATTTAATCTCAGGGGTGTTAATGTGCATTATGTTTGCAATCAACATCTACTACTTATTAATAAAAACAGAGAAAATGAAGGAGTCTTAAATGGACTTTAAGGAGATGTTAGTGGATATGGCAGAAGCCCAAGCTGACAAGATGAAAGAGGAAGTGATTGGGCATCTTGCAAGTGATGATATGGCTGATATGATAGCCACTAAAATAAACGAAAAGATTGACATACCTTTCGTATCAGAAGAGAAAGAACAAATCTTTTTTGAAAAGTGTGTTGATATAGTAACTGATTTACTTGAAGGTATGTTTAAAGGGAAGTAGTTGAACTTTCAAGAATCAATAAAGGTTATCCTTAAACACGAAGGAGGTTATGTAAATGACCCTGTTGACCCGGGTGGGGAGACAAATATGGGCATTTCTAAACGAGCATACCCTGACTTAGATATTAAGGGATTAACAAAAGAAAAAGCTGAGGAAATATACTATAAAGATTACTGGCTTAAGAGCAAAGCACCACAGGTGCCTGATGAATTACGACTTATTTACTTCGATATGGTAGTAAATATGGGTAAGAGTAGAGCAGTAAAGATACTCCAAACAGCAGTTAATGCTAAAGGAGTTAAGACGGATATTGATGGTGGTATAGGACCTCAAACAATTAATAACAGCCTGAAGTCTGGGTTAGAACCAGCAAGATTGCGTAGTTACAGAGTAAAGTATTACGCAGATTTAGTTAATCGCAGAACAAGTTTGGAGAGGTATTGGTACGGATGGTATCGAAGAGCAACGCAGGTCTAGAAATATTTGACGGCTTAGAGATTAGAGGGACAAAAAGGTGGAAAAAAGAACCACCTGATGTATGTCCTTATTGCTCTAAGGAGGATTGTATTTCTGGAGTCGAAGTTATAGCGGCTTATGACGGTGCTTTATTCTGGGAATGTGACGAATGTGGAGAGAAACTATTGCGATTTACTAAAGAAACAACTGCTAAATATTTAGCAAAGACTGATGGGCTGTATATAGATTTAGAGAGGATGAAGTATATATGCCAAGAGCCACCAAATTAGATAAGGGAGTAGTTAAACGTGGAATCATTACACCAGACAAACATTTTCCATTGCACGATGCAAAGGCTATCGATGTGGTCTGCCAAGCGATTCGCATTATTAAGCCAGACTTTTACGTTGACCTCGGTGATAGCGGAGAATTTAGTTCGGTTTCCCATTGGCAGTGGAAAAAGAGGAAGCGTCCTCCGTTGGAGTATCAACTGCCGAGCGTATATGAGGACATCGGACACGTTAATGCGGGTATGGATATTCTGGACGAAGCTCTTGATAAGGTCAATGTTAAAGAAAAATACTTCTGTGAAGGAAATCACGAGCAATGGCTTAACAGTTTCTCTGAAGAAAATCCCTATTTACAGGGTCTTACAGTCAAGGACGCTCTCTTACTTAAACAACGTGGTTTCGAATACTTACCAAACGGGAAGTACCTTAAGTTAGGTCACCTATGGTTTTATCACGGAAATCATTTTGGAGGAATTGCACACGCAAGGAATCACTTATTAAGGCTAGGATGCAATATAATCTATGGACACCATCACGATTTGCAAATGCAATCAGTGACGCACATAGATGGACCAAAAAGTGCTTGGAGTATGGGATGTCTAAAGGATATGACAGATGAAGCTAATGGATGGCTTAATAATCGTAAGACTAACTGGGCACACGCTTTTGGTGTGGTTGACTTCTTTGCCGATGGAGATTTTACCGTGCACGTTGTCAATATTATTAATGGACGCACTTCATTATGGGGGAAGGAATTAAATGCCCAAGTCTAACTTCGAAATAAGAAACTTTAACGCTGGAATTATAGCTAAACCTGAAGATGAAAGAGATATACCTCAAGAAGCCGCATCTTATTCATTAAATATAGACCCTCAAGCAGAAGGTAACTTACAAGGTATTCCAAGCGATAAGATTTTAAAGGATACTGGTTTCGAAGTATCTGTTAAATTAACTAGCTACACTCAAGGTGGGCTTACTCAACAAACACAGGGTCCAGAATTTGAACCACCTTCTGAATAGTTATGGCTGTTTCTAATAAAAAATATGTACAATTATCTGGAGCCTTTACAGGTACATCTAGGATAATATTTCAAATTAATATGTTAAGTGATGCTGGAACTTCTTGGAAGTGGAGAAAAAAACCATTAACCGCTGATGGAGCTTATACTGAATGGACAACAGTTAGCAGTTATAATTTAAATACATCTATATCATTATCTGATGGTATGAATATAAAATTTACAAGAACTAGTAAGTCAACTTATCATAATGGTGATAAATGGGTGTTCACTTGTTATCCCGATTTAAAATTAACTAGTGGTACTGATACAGGATATGACCATATAGATGTAATAGAAAGAGGTACAAAAAAAGATTTAGTTGCTTTAAATAGCAATAGTGGAGCAGTAACAGTTGTAGAGGATTATGAAAGTAACACTCCTGCTATAAGTGAAACTATGGGGTTATTGTCTCCTAATGTTGGTGGATATGATATAGCTAGAAAGAATAAAGAATTATATGTTGCATGTGGAACAGATAATGACCCTAAGTGGATAGGTTATACAAAAAACGGAAATTGGGCTGGTGAGTTAGGTGATTATGCCTTTATAAATGAAAAAGCATATACAGAAGTTACAATGAGCTCTGTTGATAAAATGACATTTGATGACCACGTTCTTTTAGAAGGTGGAGCGGCTTCATTTAGTGCGGCTAAATTAGTTGTTGGAATAAATCACGGTTCTAATAAGTTGTATGTTCAAAACCTAACAGATAGTAAGATATATGTTTTTACCTTAGGTGGTAATGCACTTTGCATAAGAATTAATACAGCACAGTTTACTGGCACAGATTTAAGTAGTTATGAATGTAATGGCGTAGCAGTTCTGACTCAAGCACAAGAAGAAGATGCGGCTAATGAACTTGAATTTTGGAGCATTCCTAATACTGGAAGTAATATAGGTCAATCTACAAATAGAGATAAAACATTTTCTGTTCCAAGACCTATTACAGATAATGAATACATTACTGAATTTTCTGATTTCTTAATAGTATGCAGTAATTATGATTATTGGACTGGTACAAGAGACCACCATCTAGTTTTTTCAGCAAAGGGCACCCTTGGTGAAATGCGGTGGAGTGGTACAAGCGAGACAAATGGTGGTTGTGTGTTTAAATATGATAATGGGGCAAAGGCTACAAGCTTAACTGAGTCAAACTATGTCAATATTACACCAATATATGGTGATTATTCTGTAGATGATAGTACTGGAGCTGGATTTGCTCATTTTTCATACGAGGATGATGGTGAAAATGATAGCCAAGAATATTTTACGGGGTCTGGTTTAGATGGACTTGTAGAACATAGAAGTATAGCATTAGTTCAGAATTATAATCTTGCTTTCGCTGGTTATGATGGAGATGGAGCTAATCCACAAATAGCATTTACTTGTGAATTAAGACCACCAGAATATTATAGCAATAATTATGTAAAAGGAATTGCTGGTTTATGGTATGATGGGGGTGGTTCTTCTGATATAGATAATGGTAATGCTTTTGTCTTAAGATGGGTTACATCAATTATTGGCTATGGTAATAATGGTGCACAAAAAAATCCAATACTTGCTCATTCTATGGATTATGGAAATTCAGAAGACCAAAGAGAAGCGGCTTGGATTGCGATGTCCGATAGGTTTGGTTTAACAGGTGTCCGCAGAATTTGCGAAGATAGTTTTTGGACTGGAACTGATAAGCAGGCAAGAGTTATAAAAGCGTTTGCACCAGCCACGCATCCTTATCATTGTGCAGGTAGCAATATTAACCAAGGTAAGAAATTACATTTCTATGGAGATAAAGATAATAATGGTTATAGAAGTGGTATAATAGCAAGTAGAATGGAAGATGAAGATTCTGTAAGAATCTTTGTAGTTCCTTATCAAGGTGGTAATTATACTTGGTCTAGTAATAGCTTATGGGTTTTTCCTAATAGCAATGAACAGCCATATACTGCTTTTAATACAAGTGCCTATACTAGAACTAAACCAGTTATGAAAGAAGTTAACTTACCATTAAGCGGTGATAGTGGCGATGGTTATTTTAATATAGGCGATAGGGTATATTGGTGTGCTAATGCAAATAATCTACCAAGTACAAACGAAGACGAAGTATGGTCAGCTATGGTTCCAGTAGGTGGTGGTAATACAACCTATCACGGAAATTCTACAGAGGCTTTATATAAAGTACCTTGTGATGCAGATGATACAACTAGAGATATAGCAAATATACTTTCAGGTGGTACCGCTTGGTTAGAGACTAGCGCACTCGCAGAACACGGAGTAACAACTTGGACAGGTGCTACTGTTGAAAAAGTTTTTTATAAATTCTCTATTGTATATGACGGCTATCAAGAAAGTACATTATTAGACTTTACACCAACATTTAAAAAATCAGATGATAGTGAATTTGATAAGGCTGTAACTTTTGAAGTTAAGATTGGTCAGGGTGCAAATACACCCATAACACCAAGAGTGACTGCTATAGCTCTGTATAGAGCAGATGATAGTGAAGCTACTGCAAGTGACCCAGAGAATTTATATAGGTTTGTAGAGGAGATTCCATTATATAAGTTTAGTAGTTCAAATGATTACTGGTCATATACTGTTGTAGACAATGGAGATGTTGAAGGTACATATGGTGCTATAAATGGGATAGCAGAAACTATGCACTCTTTAGATATTAAGTATAGTTTAAATGCCACTTTAAATGGCTATATGTTTGTAGCAAATGCTAGTCACACTCAATTTGAAGACGCAGAAAATGTTATTTTTAGGTCTCAACCCGGTAAGTATTCTATCTTTGATTGGTCAAAAGATTTTCTACAAGTAGACTTTGTTCCTACTGCTATTGAAGGATATATGGGTAAGTTATATGTGTTTGGTGAAAGTCAAATGGCTATTATCAATCCAGAATCCCTTATTATTGAAGAAGAGATAGCGGGCATAGGGTGTTTAAATAGAAAAGCCTTAAAGAAGACCTCTACTGGTTTATACTGGTTTGACGCATCAAATATATATCTTTCAAAACCTGCTATAGAAAAAATAGGTTATAACATACTAGCTCAAGAAGACTATGGCTGGAATGCTGTATCTCTAGAGAATAAAAAGAATGCAGTTGCTGGATATGATATGAATAGGCAAGCTTTCTTAGTCTTCTTTCAACACAATTCTACTAATAAGGTGTGGTCTTATTATTCAGCCGCTAGGAGATGGGACCTTTGGGAAACATCACATCGAGTTTATGATACTACAATTTCTTCCGATGGTTATCCTATTTTATTAATGGATGAAGGAAGACTTTGTAAGTATACATCTGGACCGAATCATAGAGACTGGGAATGGAACTCTAAGAAATTAACATTCGGAACAGATACTAATTATAAAAAAGTAAGAGTTATTAAGATAGATGCAACATCTAGAGCTAGTACAGATATAACCTATCAAACCAATGATGAAGGTTCTTATCAAGCTGGTACCGATGTTAGTAATAACTATGGAACAGGTTGGTTAGGTAATGCTAAAAAAATAAGTTCAGCTCATTCTAAATTAAGATGGTTGAGATTAAAAGCATCTGGAGATAATAATACAGATGGAAGTAACGTAAGAGGATACTCTTTAGGTGTTGTTTATAAACCAAAGAAACCTAAGTAATGGCTAAGACGATAAAAAAGAATTTTAACAAGAAAGCGGCTAGGGCAGTAGGAAGACGCTTTAATTTATTTAGTGATGATGATAGTACAAATGTTTCAGAGCTTCAAGATGTTATTGAGAAGTTGTCTGAAAAAGTTGATGAAAATAGAGGCTCCACATCTTCAGACAGAGGTCTTGAAGGCTCTATTAGAACTGTTAAGGCAAAAAACGAATGGTTTATTGAAATTAAATCAGAAGAAGGTTGGCTTAGAAGTAGTGCAGGTTCATTTGCATTGAAGGATAAGTAATAGTTGATAAAATGAACCATTAAAGAGTATATTTAACAGAAGGAAAAGGTGAAATTATGAGTAATTGGTTAAGTAGAAAATGGGACGAGATAACTGGTGCTAACCAAGAAGTCGATATAGGGACCGTTGAAAGCGAGTACGATACGGCATTTGGTACTTTTAACCCTGAAACGGGCAAAGGAACCGGTGCTATGGGTGCTTACAGTAATCTCCAGCAAACTGGCGAACAGATGATGGACGCTAATTCTCGGCTAAACCTTAATCGCAAATCACAAATGGAAGCAAGTGCGGCTGACGCATCTGCTGAAGGTGCTAGACAAGCACAAAGATTAGCCGCTATGGGAGGCGGTGGAAATACAGCATCACTTACTGCTCAAACAATGGAGTCTGGTAATAAGGCTCAAGCAGGAGCTGTTGGTGCTTTTAATCAGTATTTAGCAGGAGCTATGGGTCAAGGTGCTGGATTGGTAAGTCAATCAGCTAATAATATGGCTCAAATGAACCAAACTAAAATGAACGCTATATCAAATCAAAGATTGGCTAATTCTAGACTACAAAGTCAAGCGACTGGTATGGGAGCTCAAATGTTAGGAAGTGTATTAGGGAATGTAGTTGCTCCGGGAATAGGTGGAAAGATAGGTAAGGGAATAGGGCAGTTATTTGCTCAAGAGGGTGATTACGTTGACCAAGTAGATTCATATATGCAAGATGGTGGTCCTGTTGAAAGTCCTTATGGTAATTCTGGAGGAATGCTATCTCAAGTTATGGGACCCGATGGCATACCGATGCAAGTACGGACCCGTATAGGAGGACAATACGTTGGCTAATAAATACAGTCCTTACCCCGGTGACATTGTAGACGCTAAACTAGAGCCGGGTGAATTTGTACTAAATAGAAATGCAGTTGATGCTGTAGGCGTTGACCAATTAAAAAAATTAAATGATGAAGTAGCCCCTAGATTTGCGGCTCAAAGAGGTAAGTATGTCCCACCTAAAATTATTCACAATGAGGAAGAAGGGTATAGTCTTGAAATGTATCCTGATACTGATAATAAAAAAGACAGGTATAATTTTAGCTCCTTTGGAGATAAGCACGTTAAAAGAATGACAGATTGGACAGATGAAGCCAATAAAAAATTCCCTATAACTGAAAAGAATAAGTTCGGATTTTTACCTTGGGTAGATAAAGAAAAATATGTAGAGTATGAAGGGGGTACAGATGCTAATTATCATAGACAGAAGTATCTATACGATAATCAATTAGAACACTCTCGGATGATATATGATTTCCACAAAGGTCCAAAGCCGATGAAGTTAAGAAGAGGTCAGAAACCTTTGCATATAGACTTACAGAAGGCAGAAATACCTACTGGTGACCAGTTTAATACTGATGATTTCAACTCAATGCTTGGTGCAAAGAAAACAATGGACGACTTCTTTGTTAGGCAAGATATGGTTGATAGTAGCGGGCGAACTCCTATGGATGATGACTATGGAAAAGTAAAAGGGTTAGACCCAAGGGACTACATACAGAAGAAGAATCCAAATTCCCTTCAGAGATTTCTGCAGAAATTTGATACATCAAAGCAATTACTGATGAAAATTCAAAACTCAACTAGTTCAACCGATAGATACTTAGATGAGAGTAATCCTGCTTTACAGAAAACATTTAAAGATAATCCTTGGTTGGCATTAGAAGCTCAAAACAAGAAGGATTCAAATAGAGCTCAAGAAGAAGCTTTGAAGTTGAAACAGGATACAGAGAAAAGACTTTATGAAAGTGATTTAAACTTAACTCGTGCTGATAAACTACAAGCGTTTGATGAGCATTCAAAACATAACTCAAAAAATGTAGAAGAGTGGCTTAGTGCTATACCTGAAGGAGGTCCCAAAGCTCCAATAGACCCTTCAACTGGAAAAGCATTTGAAACAGAAGAAGTTTATAATAAAAGGATTGCAAGAGAGAATATAATAAAACAAGCAAAGGCGGCAAGCCGACAAGCTAAAGCGGACAAGGCATCCACTTATTCTAAATCAAAGAGGAAGAGACAGCAAATGGGTGCAGATAGAAAGTCTTGGGAATCCTACCTACAAGATGGTGGTTTTATACCAAGACATTATAATAAGGGAGATGTAGTAGAAGAACCCGCTTACTGGTCGCAGGAAGCTGGTAAAAGACGTAGGGCTGTGGGAGAATATGAAAGAAAAATGAAGATGATGAAGAGGAACCCTGCATCTTATAAAAGTAGATATGGTGATGAAGCTCCAGTAGACCCTAGATTAGAATGGAATAGTTCAGCTCAATTAGAAACTACCCAAGAACCTGCCCCAGTCGTTACCCAAGAACCTGCCCCAGTCGTTGCCCAAGAACCTGCCCCAGTCGTTGCCCAAAAACCTAAAAGACCGGGTGTATATCAAGGGGCTGGATTAACCGCACAAGCTAATGAACAGTTATACGCAGAAGACCCAAGTATGAGAGGGCAATCTCCTGAAGCTAGAATAGAGAGATATGAGGAATTATTTCCTTATCAACCCCAAGACGTTGACCAAAAAGAACCAAGTCTTAATTATGAATACCCTGAATTTGAGCCAAAACTGCCTTTTAATAATTCAAGCGATGATAATTTCGAGACCACAACTGCAGAATCTGTGACAGAAGGAAAGCTTAAAAATGCTCCTACCCAAGTCGTTGCCCCAGTCGTTGCCGAGAATACTGACGGTGCTTCTAATCTAGTAGAATTATGGAAAAAAGGAAAGCTTACTACTGCTCCTACCCAAGTTCATGCCAAAAACGTTGCCAAAAACGTTGCCGAGAATACTCCTTCTAACATACTCCGTCACACTAGTCAAGGTGTTCACAAAGCAGATAATTGGGGTGACCTTCCTCTGGGAAGTGCTTCTGGAGAATCATCATCTGAAATAAAACAGAAAGCAGATAGTTTAGACCTTAAAAATGCTAAGCCAACACATACAGCAGATGCAAGTACATCAGCAGAAAGTGTGTCTGACTCAGCCGGTGCTCCTAAGTCAAAGTCTACTATACAAGAACTAGCAAGTCAAGCTGAGGGTATAGGAGAACAAACTGTAGATGCAGTAAAAGATTTTGGACAAAAAGCATATCAAGGTGCTGGAAACTTCTTAAAGAAAGCTCATGGAAGATTCGGTGGAGATGCTTGGAAAGCAAGTAAAGCTATGAATATCGAAGCAGACCTGAACGCAGATGGCTATAAAGCATCTAATAAAGAGCTGGCTATGAAGATGAGAGATGAATTTGGTGAAGGTCAAGGTGATTGGGAAATGGCTAAAGGTCAAGGAAAACAAAGATTAAAGGATGACTTTGAAACCGTATTAGGAGCAGGAGTTGCAGGTGTGGGAGCGGCAGGTACTTATGCTTGGGATAAAGGCAAGAAAGCAGTTAGGGTTGGTAGAGACTGGATAAGTGACGAAGAAGGTTATGAGCAAGATTTTAGTAAAGTCCAATCAGGTGAAGCTCGAGGTTCTAATATGCAAAGAGTTGGTAAAGGTGTTGGAATGCTAGGAGAACTCTTTAAAGACGCTTCTCAATTTCATGGCTATGAAGGTGGAGATTGGGATAAATATCAGAGACCCGACCCTAAGACAAAGACTGATGTAGATGAAATTGATTTGCTTACTGGTAAAAAGAAAGGGGTAGCGGCATCTTCTGAAGAATTAATTCAATTTAAACAAGATGGTGGACCGATTACCTTAGAAGGATTTATACAGCAATCTTGGAGGAATATGTAATGGAAGTTAAACCGATGAATCTAACGGGAGTATCCCACAATCCATTAACTGGGATGGCTAGAGAAGAAAGTCCTGCTGATAAGTATAGAAAAGCGGCTGAAGTTAAGTTTATGAAGAAGATGCAGTCTTACCAAATAAAGGCGGCAGAAAGAAAAGAAAATGAATACTATATAAATAAAAGAGCAGAGAACTTTGTCTTCTCTCATTACCCAAGTTCTAAAGGATATGGAGATTTTACAACTGCTTTTGATAGACAGAAATTTAATCCCGGTTCTAGAAGTAAGATGTTAAAGATATGGAAAGAACAAGTAGGCGGTGGACTACAACAATTTAATCAATGGTATGAAATGTCAAAGCAGGCTGAACAGAAAGCTTTGGTTAATTCACTTACTAGAGACCCTAGGAAATATTTAACTCAAGAATCTTATGAAAATGCTGTAAGTGATTGGTATAATGGACTTTCCGATGATACAAGAATGAATTTAATAAATAACTCTAGTCCAGAACTTATGAATATAATCAACTCTGTTGTTGACCCGAGTAAAGATATGAAGTGGGAGACAATAAAACAACAATTTGAAGATGATAAATGGGGTTACATAACTGGTGCCAGTGCATTAGCATTTGCTGGCTTTATGGCTTTAAGAAAGGGGAAATTCCCATCGTGGTTAAGTAAGTCTGGTATCATTAAATCAGGTGCGTTACTGGATGACAACTTCCTAAAGCAATCTATGCTTGATGGAAGTAAAATTCCAGCTAAAAGAGTAGATGATATGCTTAAACGTAAGATGATTACTAAAGCACAAGCAGATGCACTTAAAGCGGGAGAAAGAGTTGTACCTGATGTTTATATGAAGAATATGCCTAAGCGCGGTCAGCAAATGAATATGTTTGATGATGTGGTACAGTCTACTAAAAATAACATTAGAATGGCTCAGAGAGATATTAATAAGTATGTTAAAGATAAAATGCTTACCCAAGCACAAGGAGACCAATTAAAAGGTGTCTTAGATGATATGGTTAGAAACGGAGAAACAATTACTCCTAATAATCTATTGCGTAAATTACAAGCAGGTGGAAAGAAGTTTGAAGGATTGACTACTGCTCTTGATAAAGGACAGAAGGTTATGAAGGGCTTTGGTCCTATAAAGAATCCCGGTATAATATTAGGAATGGCTGTCGCTGGTACTGCTTATTTAGGGGTTAGTCAACTTGCAGAAATGGCAGGAATGGATGAAAATGATGCTTCAGCCGCAGGCTTAACCGCCGCAATACCATCTCAAGCTTACCCAATCTACTATAGAAAGATTAAAGATGTGCTTCAGAAGAAGGGTAGTGCTTATGTGATGAAAAAGATTTTGGAGAAGGGGTCTTGGAAATTAGCCGCAAGAATTGCAGGTTCTACATTGCTGTCTGGCTCAGGAGTTGGGGCTGTTGTTGGATTCGGCTTACTCGGTTGGGAGTTAAAGAACATATACGATTTATTGACTGAAGAAGAATAATTAAGGAGGTCTTTTGGCTGAACCACAACAATGGTCCCCTAAGATGGAAGAAGACCAGATTAGAGGGGTCATAGACCAATACAATAAGCAACCTCAGCTATTTGATGGCAGAGATGATGACCTTGAATCTCTAGAGGAACACGCACACTACTATAGAATACCTTTTACTCGTACTAAAGAGCATCAGGATAACTATGTGATGAGTATCCTTAAAAATGCTGGGCAAGGCTGGGCAGAAGGATTCTCTACACTTCCACTAGCTGGAAAAGCAGAACCAAAAGATACTTGGCAAGCAATAGCTAATAACCTAGGACACTTAGCAGGTTTTGTAGGATACTTACCCGGTGGAAGAGCATTAAAATCTTTAGGTGTACTAAAGTCATATACAAAATTAACAGATGGACTTCGTGGTGTATCTGTTCCAATGGCAGTTGCTAGTAAAGCACAAGGTGTAGTTGGAAAAGCTATTAGACCTATATTAAAAGACTTACCAGAATGGGCAACTTCAGGTATTGTTGGAGATATGGCACAGGGTGCTTTCCATTTAGGTACTGCTAGTGCTGTGTCAAGTTGGACTCACGGCATAGATGAGATATTTCATTCAGCAGGATTTGGAGCTGTTGCAGGTAGTGCTTTTAGAGGCATTGGTAATATGAAAGGCTTTGGTCAAAGAATTAATATGAATCAGATGAAGCCTAATGGTAGTCCTGATTTTTCAAAAATAAGTGATGGACAAAAGGCTGACTTGGCTTTAAGGACTATGGCAGGTGCCGCTTTTCAAGGGTTACCTTCTACCTTACAAGGAGCTACTACTGAAGAGCAAGTCTACGCATATGCAATGGGTTCTTTCTTTGGATTTAAAGAAGTACCTTATCAAACTAGAACCGCCAGAGAATTTCTAGCAGAAAGTTTTAAAGAAAAATATGGTCCAGACCCAGAGATGAATCCAAAATGGGATTCTCTTACTTCTGAAATGAAAGAAATCGTGAAGATGGATTTCCAAGAAACATTTCAATACTCTGCTGAAGGACCTAGCGAAACATCACACCTCTTATTTGATTTATTAAGTCATCCAGATAGAAAGATGGACTTAGATGCTATTGAAAAGATAGCTAGAGAGTATGGTGAATCATATGAGGTTGACCCAGTTACAGGAGAGATTAACGCCAAAGCATTAAGTAAAAAGGAATTAGACGAATATAAAGAAGACTTTATAAAAGAAGGTAGAGCTGATAACCCAGAAGATTTAGATATGCACATTCAAGCTATCGCAGATATTCCCGGTAGGCTAGTAGGAAAAAATGGCTATGTAGAACAAGTGTTCCCCGAGTTATCAACTGTAGAAAGAATAGATATAGCTGACGCTATATTTAAAAAATGGAAAGGACTACAAAATGAAGACTCAAAACCAATCCCGGGAGCAGAGCAAAAAATCATTAGCTTTATTGAAGAAAATTATGGAAGGAAGCTCACGGACAATGAACAAGGATGGTGGAGACGTTGGGCTGAAACTAATAGAAAAAAACAATGGGTGGAACAAGTTGAAATCAAAGATGAAGAAGTTGGAATACTTAATTCTAAAACCAACTCAGCAGGAAACAAAAAAGACCTCTCTCAAGAACCGCTTATTATCCAAAGTCTGCACGATGCTGAATATAAGAGATTAAACGGTCAAGACCCTGACCCTCAAGACCATTTCTTTAGGGTATTAGACCACGTTATCTTTAGAGGTAAGGAACACGACTTAAAAAGAGCTGAGCAAAATATTGCTAGGCAGGAAATGGTTCGTATACAAAACTCTAAAGAAAGAGACCTATATGACTATGATACATTAAGAGACCACGTTGAAGGTTATGCTAAGAATCATATGGAAAATGTGATGAAGAAACTTCACGAAAAGATGTGGGAAGATGGTTACTATTACTTTGGAGGTAAGGGTGATGCTAAGAAGATGTTCTTTGTTAAGATACATCCGGGTTTAAAGAAGCCACCTAAGTATGACCCCGTTACTAACAAGCCTTTGCCACAGGAATTTAAAAGAGGTATTGTTAAAAAGGTTCTTAGAAAGATAAGAAAAGTTCTTAGAGATAATGGTACTGAAAATGTTAGAAGAGCATATAGAGAGGGTAGAGATGAATGGAAGAAAATGTATCCGGGTATTGAGAATGCTAATGAGATGTATGATAGGATGTTTGTATCCAATGCCTTATATGATTTAACTAATAATGGTTACAGTACAAAGATTAAAGATTTAGATGCGGGTTTAAAAGATGTATTAGGACCGGGGTTTATTAATGACCCTAAAGCTTTTAATAAGAGGGCACAAATCTGGTTTAATTCAGGTTTATCAGCTAATCCAACTGAAATTTTCAAGCATATGAGGAAAGTTCTTGGAAATGATAATGATTTTATGGGTTCAGATTTCCGGGTAGGGATATTCTATGATGCCGATGGTAGACAAAGTATAAAATACTTTGACCAAAAGAAATTAACAACTGAATCTGAGGCACTAAAGTATACTGAAATAACTGATGGTGCTATAGTAGCTAGAAGTGAAGTTGTTGATGCTTTAAATTTAGACAAAGGTCTGCCTACTGATGGTGGAATGAATAAATCATTTATTGTATCTCCAGATGCGGTTAATGGTGCTTTACTAGGTAAGTATGCTATACATAAAGCATCCCCAGAATTAGAAGCTTATATGAGAGAGAACAAGATTCATATGCTAATGCCAGAGTCTGCTGTTAAGCAATCGGGTAAACGTAAAGATTCTGCTGGAGACTTGCAATCTCATATAGATTATGACACAGGAGAAGTATCTATCAGTTTTGATGGTACACCTTTTAGACTACCTGCGGCTCATTTTAGAACCGTTATGTCTGAAATCACTACAAAGAAGATGTTAAAACCATCTCAACTCCCAAAACAGATGTACTCCGTATTGTCCTCATATGGCTTTAAAGGTATTGAAGCAGAGGCTATGAAGGATATGTATCAAACTCTCTCTGAGAAGGCTATTAAAGGGACTCCTGAAGGTCGTGAGAAGTTAGAAGAGTATATGAGGAAGCGGGATACTAAAAGTATTGAAGATGTGGTAGAAAATCTCGAAGAAATACCGATAAATAAACTCTTTGAATTAATAAGGGACCCTGAACATCCTAAACTATCACAGAAACTTTATGAAAAGATTTTAAAAGTTAATCACGAATACGTAGAAGCCTTAGCAGAAGAAGGTGAAGTATCTAGAGATGAATTGGAGATGTATAAAGAAAAGGTAGCTGATTACGAAAGCGTTATAGAAAGATTAAGTAAAGTCTTTCCAGATGGCTCCGTAGGTGCTTATATGCATAAGTTCTCTAGAGATTATCGTATGCAGGCTATGCGTAATTATGTGGTACAGAAATTAACTAGACCCAGAATTGATAATAGTGCGTCAGCTAGAATGAGACCTTATGAAGTAGGGTTCCATAATCATCCAGAAATGGCAAAGCTAAATACTAAAGAAGGACAAGATATGTTCTTTTTAGATGAAGGATTCAGAGAGCTTGTTATTAAAGATGATATGTTTAGAGGTGGACGTATAAAGTTAGGTGAATTATGGGAGACTAGGGAAGAGTATACAGGGGTACTTAAAGATAAGATAGACCAGATACTTCACGGATTAGTAATGCGTGTTCCTATGGACTCGATATCTGGAGCTCATAGTCTCAAATTTCAAGGGTTTACTGGAGTAGATGGGTTAGGAGCCTTATTACACCCAAGAACTATGAAAGCCCTAGGTGGTGCAGATTTAGATGGTGATAAAGCAACTATATTTTTTGGTGGAGAAAGTCACGGATTTAAACAGAAGTGGCGTGAAATGTATCACGGTGCTAAAGATGAGTATGTAGACCCTGTAACTAAAGCTGAAAAACATAATAAAGAAGCTATAGACCCTAAGACAAAGCAGTCTTATAGAGATGATTTAGCTATTAGAGATGAAGATACATTAGAGAAATCCTATCACCCTACGGCACAATACTCTCCTTACTGGAGAGAATTTATGAGTAGAGGTGCTTATGGTGGTCGTGATATGTTGGGAGTTGCAGTTACAAGAAGAATGGCTGTGCTTGGTGCTTATGACGCAATAAGGTCTTTTGATATTGATGGTAAGCAAGGATATGAAACTCAAGATATTGTTATCAAAGGCTCTGGTAATGTTGATTTACAGAAGGATGGGGAGATTTGGGTTGAACAAGTTATCTTAAGTAAGGATAAATACAGTGTCCCTTACTATGACAATAAGGATGGTGTTTTAAGAAGGCTTGAATTTGAGATAAGAAAAGGTGATGTAGACCTACAAAGATTTAGAGAGCTATCTAGAGCCGCTATTGCACTAGGCTCTGACCCTATGGATGAAGTTGGTTTAAAAGGTGACCTATTTGAAACTAAGATTTTTGATACTCTTTTTAAAACAAGTGTATATGAGACCAATGAAAAAGGTGTAGCAACAGAGCGTAATGAGAGATTGTCTAGGTATATAAATGAAGAAGATAGTAAGATAGGTTATTTAAAAAAGAAAGGTTTACACGGGCAGTTCTTAGAGGCTAACTCTTTATTGTATGGTAAAAATCATAGAGATAATAGACGGTGGAGCTATGCAGAAATCCAAGCGGGTATCCATAAACTTAATTGGTTACCAGAGAGAACCAGAAATACGTTCCTCCCGCAATTAGCAGAATCTATGAAAGAAATTAATTGGTCTGATAATATCTTTAGACACATTAATGAAGGTGTATTAAATAAAATTTACTTTGACCATAATGAAGTTGTTAAGGGTGCAGATTGGTTAAAGAATATTATGGGTAGAGAATCTATGGCTACTCAAAAAGGTAGGTTCATCCAAGGTATACTTGATAAGAAACTATATGATGAAGCACAATTAAAGAAGCTTGCTATGGATGAAGAGGGTTTTATTAAGTTTATTACCTCTGAGTTTACTCGTAAGGATGGCTCTAAAGGTAAGGCTATGGGTCAAATACCTTGGGAATTTAAACCATTAAACGCATCAGACTATTATACAAGAAGAGCATATCTAGAACACCTACTCCTTAAAGGTGAAGATTTTTTAGTAAATGATTTAAGTGATATGGCATCCTTAAAATCAATAACTGATGTAATAAAGAAAAATAAAATAGGTGATGAGAGGATTGATTACATTCATAAGAAGTCTGATGAAATCAAATCTCAAGGAGTTCACTTAGCAAAACAAAGGAGAGCTCTAGATGATGCCCTTACTGAACATTATGAAGGTCGTGAAGGTCTTAAAGAAAGTGAAGAACTACGCAAAAGTTTTGGACTTGACGACAAAAGTACTCAAATCAGTGACCAAATTCAAACGGACAAAGCGATAAGAGATTTTAAAGTAGAATTGTCAGAAGGAGAACGAGATTTATTTGATATGTTATTTATGGGAACTTATCAAAGAGCTGACAGAGAAAGAATGAAAGCTATTGAAGCTTATAAAAAGGTTAGACCTGAAGTTGTTAGAGAGCATAACTACTTATTTAAATCAATGAAGAACACTTCGCTGGTGCGTGCTGGACTAACTTCTAAAGAAATATCTGATAAGAATTTAAAAATCTTCTTTACTAATTATGACCACATAATGAAGAAGGCTAAAGTAAATCTATCTAAAGAACAAGAAGAGTTGTTAATGAGAGAGGCTACAGAAAAAGAACCTGTAAAGTCTTTCTTTGATGAACACGGTAATAAAATTAAGGGAGAATTTGTAGATGCCAATTTAATAAATGATAAAGAACGACAATACCTAGATGAAGTTGGTCCCTTTACTGGGTTATATAAGGGTGAAATTAAAGACCCTGAGCTACTTAGACTGTATGATAGTTTAACTGAGCACTTATCTCACTATCATAACTTAGATACTGTTAATCTAAATGGTTTCTTTAGAGGATTATTTAAGAAAGATATAAATCAAGCTACTAAAGTAGACCTACAACAACTTGACGCCGTCTTTAAAGAGATGAGAGATGGTACTTGGTGGCGTAATACTGTAGAATGGCTGACTGGTAAGGATAAGAATCCTGAGATAAAGAAAGCATACTACTGGATGTTCCCTAAAGCTATTGATAGAGACTTAATGCGTAACCCTGCTATGATGGAATGGTTAGAGGATGTAGGACCCTTTAAAGATAAGATAGGTAATACTATTGAAAACGCTAGGACAATTAGACCTACATCAGTTATAGGAGAAATACAACAGTTATCTGCTAGAACTCAAGAGTTATCTATGCAGAAGTTTGAAGAAGAGACTGAATTGTTTAGAGAAGAGCTTAGACCTTATATTAACGCTGTTGAAGATGGTGACATCTTATTTAAAATAGCAGTTGCTGATAGGGAATTAGGCTATATGAAGGCTAAGTTAAGAAAAGAATATAAAGCTGATAGTCATAACCTTACAGCTAAGGAGATGGAGTATCAAAATAATTGGAATGAGACTAGAAAAGATTTCGATATGATAAAATATAAAACCTATGTGATACCTACTAAAGATGGCAATGTTCAAATGACTGGTGAAGCTATTATAGGTAAAATAAATAATATCATAACTAAGACCAATATGAAGACTCATAAATGGTTAAAAGGGGACCCTGAGAAGATTCAAGAATGGCTAAGTATATCTGAACCTAATGGAAGAATAAGCTGGAGTGGTTTAGATAAACTTAGAAGGAAATTTCACGAATACATTAAAGCTACTATAAAAGAAAATAAGAGTATTCCTATTGAAGATTTAGGGATAGACGGCTTAAGGCAGATTGTTAAAAGAGTTGCTCTAAGTCAAACCCCGTATGCACTTAGAAGTAATAGGACTTTAAATGAATCTCGTAAAAGATTAAGGATTGATAAGTTTGATGAGACAGGAGACCTTGGTGCTGAATACTACTTCCCTCATATGTCTTTTAATAGAAAGAAAGCAAAAAATAAATTAAAGGGTGCCGTTAAACATATAATGGAAAACCCTAATATGACTCCTGAGCAAAAAGAAAAAGATATTCGTAAGGTTAATCATCAGTTTAAACAACTTACTGGTGACTTTATGGCTAAAGATGATATGGGTGAGAATTTTAACCTTATGCAGGATGTGATGCGAGAGATGGCTTTAGGTAAGAAACAGAAAGCTCATAATATTTTAACTAATGATTTAAAAAGAGTTGGTAATCAATTTAGTAGAGACGCACATATAGGTGGATGGGAGATGACTCCTGAAGCATATGAAGCTTATATGAAAAATGCAATTAGCACTTTCTATAAACAAGCAATGCAATTATCTGCAAGAACTGCTATGTTTAACTTTAATAATACTTTCTTTAAACAGACTGGTGATGGAAAACTAACTAATAACTGGATGGATTTCTTTAGGTTGTATACTCAAAGTGCTATGGGTTATCCTACTCATATACCCGAAAGAATAGCGGAAGACCCCGCTATGAAGATAAAAGGTACTGCTTATAAGTGGCTTGCTGATTCTACTGCAAAGAAAAGAATTGATTTTATAGGTAAAAAACTTGGGGTGGGTCGTAAAGAGCTTGAACGGATGAAGTTAGATGAGGAAACGATTGATGAATTAAGTGGAGTAGAGTATAAAACCCTTGAACGATGGGGAGCGAGAGAAGCAAAATGGCAGTTAGCATCCTTATTGGCTCACCCTAAGAGTTCTATTGCAAACCTTTATGGTGGTACTGTACATACTTGGATAAGTGCAGGCTATGATAACATTAAGAAGGCTAGAAACTTTGAATTTCTGAAGACTAATATTAATCCTAAGTGGAATAGTATGAAGGATGTTGAGAAATGGATGCAAGAACTTGGTATCATTGAAGAATTTTTAGTTTATGAGGCTGGTCTTAATCCTAAACTTAAAGGTAAAAAGACTCAAGCCTTTATTAAAGAGGCTTCGCAACGCATAAGAAGAGACCCTAATATGCCTGATGAAGGCTTACTTGCCTTAAGTAAAAAACACGGTCTAACTGAAAGAGCTTTCCAAGCGGCGGCATCTTTTATGCGTATACCTGAGCGTATTCTTCGTAGAGATTCGTTTATGGCTCATTATATACAGGCAAAACAACAATTTGGTGGAGCTATTAAAGATTATAATAGTCCATTCTTAATAAATTATGCTAAAAAGGGTGTAAAAGGAACTCAGTTCTTATATAGTGCACCTTTTCGTCCTTTATGGACCAACAGCACTCTGGGTAGGGTTATGTCTCGTTTCCAATTATGGAGTTGGAATAGTGTTCGCTTTAGAAATGACGTAATAAGGCGAGCAGAAATTGCAGGTTATCGTCAGGGTACTCCTGAATTTGAAACCTTTAAACGTCTAGCAATGGCTGATTTGTTTATGTTAGGTTTATCTAATGTATTTGCTTACAGTTTATTTGAAAACGCACTTCCAGCTCCTTGGAATTGGTTCCAAGATACAGCAGATTGGATGTTTGGAGACGAAAAAGCAAAAGAAAGAGCTTTCTATGGTTCTGCTATTGGACCACTTCAAGCTGTTACACCACCGGCACTAAGGCTATTACCACCTATGTTTAAGTGGATGGTCAGTGGAGACGGAGAACAGCTCGCTGATTACTACCTTTGGACAATCCCTCCGTTCGGTAGATTAGCACGGGATATAGTAGGTCCCGGTGGAGCCATAGAAAATCCTTATTATGCTATTACAAAATTTACTGGATTACCAGTAATGCAAATGGCTTCAGCAATAACTAGTGAGAAAAAAGGAAGAACTCGAGGTAAGTTTATATATGGATAATGTGCGAATTTTAATACATTTGGAGGATAAATAATGCCAATGCCTTTTCATTGTCAGTTATGTGACAAACCTGTACAACAAGCTTTAAGTGCTATTTGTGATGATTGTAGAGCAGATGAAGAAGAACGTAAGAAGAGAGAGAAGAATATGGTCTCTTCAAATAGCATAGGAGAAAAAGATGGTAAACCCGAAGACGTTAATCACCGCCGCTAGAAAGCTTTCAAATAACTCTAAGTCCTTTCTCCCTGATGTAAAGAAGGGCTATAATAAACACATTAAGACTGTAGCTAATGATGTTAGGCGGGATGTTTATGCTAAGAGCAAGGCTACTATGCAGGATGTCAGTGACTCCTTATTATCTAAAAACGGTTTAGCAACTACTGGTTTAGTAGGTAGTACTGGACTATTAGTAGCTGATAAAAAAGAATTAATAGACCTTGACTCTGACGGCGTTAAAACAGGTGCCGCTATTATAGGTACTATAAGTGGAGCTCTTCTTGCCGCAGGCTTAGGTGCTAGAGGTATGAAGACTGTAGTACAAAAGATTAGTAGAGGTAAAGCCTCTAAGGGAGACCTTAGAGGAGCAGGGGTTGGTTTGTGGAGGAATAACTTACAACCTGATGCTTATCACGATGTTGCCATACCTTTTTATGGTGGAGGTCCCGCTACACAACTTATGTCTGTAGTAACAGAAATGGCTATGGCGTCTGGACGTGCTGGTAGGAGATTCTTTAATCCTAAAGAAAGTTATGCTAGTAAAATATCTGGATTACCACAGCATATGGCAAATGATATTACTACATATGAGAAAGCTGTTAAATCAGCTCAACAAAAGATTGCTGATATAGACCCCAATCTTTATATGGGAAAGGGTGCGGCTAAAGAAGCAGAATATTATAAAGCAATAAAAAATATTACTAGACCAGTTACTCAAGCAGAGAAACCTTTACACGCTAAAATGATTAATGATTACATAAACCCCGCTATTTTTAGAGAAAAGCCTAGGCAAGCCCTAAGTAAATATGCAGAAAGGTTCGTAAAAGAGGTTAATTATAGAGATTTACAGAAAACACACAGAGCTACTATAGGTCCTAAAGCATTAGATAATTTAATTAAAGCACAAGGTTTGAAACCCGGAGCGGGTAACAAGTACTTTGAATTAACTGGTGCTGGTATGCGTATGGGTGGAGATGTATTAAGAGGTATACAATTTGACGCTAGAGCTTATAACCTTTTTAAAAGAGCTCAAAATGCTGGTATGAGTAGGGCTGAATTTATTAAAGGTGCAAAAGAAGCCTTTGGTGATAATGCTGTGATTCCCCTTACTAATAATAAAGTGCAAATACTATTATCCCCTGCAAGAAAACCCAATATAGACTGGGGTGGTTATGCGGGAACTATAGTATGGGATAAAACAAAGCCCGGTAAAGTGGCTTTTATGGCAGATGACTTAAGAGATTTGTTTGGAGTTAAATTAGGTGCTAATGTATTAAACACTTCTCAATCTAAGGTGATTAAGATACCAGAGATACTTGAATCTGTTAAAGATAGAGTATTGAAGACTGGTAAGGGTGTTGCATCTGGAAATAAAAAAGAAATGGATGAGCTTGTAGGTGCTCTTAAAGAAAGTAAGAAAGCTTCAACCTTTGATGTTACTTTTATGACTAAAGGAGATTATAATAATTTATTAGCCATAAAAGATAAACACGTTAAAGCTTATGGAGATAAAATCCCACTTGAGGATAAGATTGAATTTACTGCTACTAGACTTGGAGCTATAGGTGCTAGTGGCGGCACTGTGGCAGGAGCCTACGCTTTGGCAACTGACGATTAGTCGCTTCCTGTCGTTACTCGTATTTTAATTTGTTACCTTGGACAGTAATTGGGGAGCTTGATTGCTCCCCTTTTACTTTATTAGTTGTTTAGTCTTCCCATTGCTATCCAGAATAACTCTGGAGTAAGACGCTTTAAATTGCTTTCTCTACTCCTTGTAGCCATTCTCCCGACATATTGAGCGAGTTCATATTGTATCTGGTCCATTGTACCAGCACCTAGTTGAACTCCTTGCTCTTTAAACAACTCCTTTATTTGTGATTTCGTCATAAGTCCTCCTTGTTGTTATTAAAGACAGGAGCAGTCAAACCTAGTAGGTAAGGAAAGGACCCTTCTACATCAAAGACTGCTCCCATCAGATTTAAATTTGTGGCAGGGGGGAAAGGTTTGGGAGGATATTACCCCCTGCCGTATGACCTACACAGTCATTAATCGAAAAATAGTGAATGACCCGGTGTCCCCCGCAAACTTGAGCTAACACGGTCTGTTTCTCATCGTTACGATATTAGCCGTAATCAATTTCAACGTCCTAACATCTTGCGTTCACTGTCCCTTGGGCGAAGCCCTTTGCAACAGGTCTGTGCCGGTTTTATGCACATCTTTGCATTCACTAAGGTCTAATTCTTTGTGGTCTCATAGTTAGCCAACCATTCATTTGCCATCCTAATTTCTTTTGTTCATAGATTTCTCAAGACCTAAGTCCATCTTTGTCCTCTAATCACTCACTCGAAACTACGAGAGTTAATGTGAGACCACAATTCTAATCGCAGTTACTCCCCGGTATACACTTTGTAGGTGGTACCAATGGGCTGTCGTTTTCATCTCCGGGGTCGTGTGGACCTATGTTGTGGATTTTATTAATAGGATTATCTGTTTGACCTATTCTTTTATCCTCTTCGTGTCCCCATTTACTCCCTTCTTTTAATGCTGATATTAAAGAATGTATCTCATTAGCTGTTACTAGTGAGTTTTCTTCATACGCATTAGTGTGGAGATTGTGTAACCCTTGTATTATGTACTCCATTTCCTGTACTTCTACCTTAAAGGGTTTATTTTGCTTATCTTGTTCCAGCTCTAATAAATAAGCAGTTAAATATACTGTGAGGTCTAGTACCTCGTCTATCGCTTCTTCAAGGTTTGTTAAGCCTCTTTCACGCTGTATAGGTACTTCACGTTTATATTCTTCCTGTCCTTTATCTAGTCGCTCTTTAATAAGAGTTATTATTTTCTTATTTACGCCGTCCATCAATAGCGTCCTCCTTTTGCTAGTTTCTTCATTACATAGGCACTTAACTCTTCAGGTAAGTCTCCTACAAGTTGTATTAATAATTGAAAATCTTCCTCATTCAATGGACCTTTACGGGTATTGCAGGTCTTGCAGATGAGTTGCAGGTTTTTAGTGGTAGATGGTCCACCCTTGGAAAGTGGTATAATATGGTCACAAGCAATAGTTCTAAATGTCAACTGCTTATTACAATATATACACCCCTTTCCATAGGTGACATAGAACAATGTTCTTATCTCCCCAGAAGTTATGTCGAATTTGACTCCGTATTGTTCACTACGCCGCTTGAGAGAACTCTTAAGAGAACTCATTTTTGAGGCTAGTTTCTTGTATGCCTTTTGCCAATACGTTTTATGTATCGGTTCAAGGACCTTTTCAAACTCCTTCTTAGATGGGGGAGGTAATGTGGCGTCTCTTAGCATGAGGTAACTTAATCCATTTTCTATACGCAAATAATCTGCGTTGTAGTTTTTCTAATCTCCGGGCTCCAGCACCATTTTTCTTAATGCGACCCTCTTCTATTAACCTTTTGTACAAATCTATTGTACCTGTAAGGCTTATTGTACTGTCTGGGTTATTCTTTTTTACCATTTCTACCCCTATAGAAATTAATGGGGAGCAAGAACGTGTAACTGGCTTAATTGCCTCTTACTCCCCGGTTATTAATTTACGCTGATATCAACTGATATTCAGCATATTTGTTGCCTGTGTGAGACTTAACACGACTTGTAGCAATGTTATGTCCATCAGTTCGCAATGAATTTATGATAGCGGCTAATCTAAAGCAACCACATCTATTCAAGGCTAACATAGGCGTTACCTTTACTCCTTGTTCTAAGAGCTCCAGTATTATAGTCTTTTGACTTCTTGCGTTTCTTGGCATAGGTTTTCCTCCGATGTTATGAAACTTGTTGTTATACCGTATTTCCATATACATAACTCGAATCGTATACTATCATTATGTATGCTTACCCCAAATCTAAAATGCTGGAATAAAATAATGATTATACCATTCTTTGGTATAAATATGTCTATTATCGGCGTCACGAACGTCTTACTCTTTTAACTTTTTGTATAAAGAACCCGGGAATGTCTACACCTTGAGTTAACTCTTTACGAGCTTTTTTCTTATCAATGTGTGTTGTCATCTTTACCACCTTATAATCATCAGGGACATCATCTTCACGGGAAACTGCTACAGGTCCGTAGGTTTCGTATAGTTTGTATCTAGCGGTGTCTGTTTCATAAACACCATCTGTGCCAACTTCCTCTACTACCATAGGTATTAGAGTTTCATTAAAGTACTTCTTTAAGCTTTCTGTTGCTCTTCTTCGTACTTTTAATCGCTGAATCTCCTTGGTTAACGCCTCAACTTCTGCGTCTACTAGGTGAATCTTTCTATCAATGTTTATCATAAAGTGGTCTATTCCATCGACTTTACGTCCGATGTCCTGCTTAGTCACAGTTAAGGCACTTTCAATGACACTAACTTCGTCTTGATTATCAGCATATTCTAATTGACACTCTAAGTCTATGAAATCTCCTACTAGTTCTCTAGTCGTTTTCTTTTCCATATTCTTTCTCCAGAGCTTGTTCGATTATGTGTTCTAATTGCTTACGCATACTACGTTTATTCCGTTGTGCTAACTTCTGTAACTTTAGTTTTGTTTCTTGAGTTACTTCAGTCTTTACAACAGCTCTTTCTCCGAATGGTATAGGCATTATACCCTCCTTTTCAGTCTGAATGATGGAGTCCATTCAAGTTCAACATCGAATAAATCTCCATCGCTGTTTTTGAATAATGATACTGTCTTTTCAGTAGAGTCTTGCTTACCATTGATACCTATCACTTTTCTAGATGCGTTTTCTATCGCACCACTTCCTTTACCAGCATATATATCAAGAATCTGATTCCTGCTATATTCTCTGGCGACCTGACTAATCTGTATAATGATTATATCTAGGTTTACTGCAAGGTTTGATAAGAAATGTGATACATATCTAACTTGTTCATATTCTCCTCTGATACCCCTTGGTGGTTCAATAAGGTCTATATAATCCACTATAACCAAGTTTGGTTGTAGGTCTCTTATAGTCTTTTGAATCATATCTGGGGTAGGTGCTACTGTCTGTATGTTTAGATGTTCTAAATACTGATTATAGTTATCTCCTACATACTTATAGTTAGCTGTAACATCATCTTTACTCATTCCAGAAACTATCTGTTGGTTACGTCTGTGCATATACCAACCACTTAATTCTAAAGATAAGAACAAAGTAGGTATCTGCCACTCCTGTTTGATTTCGTCATTTCCGAAATCGTAACCTAATGCAATATTCTGGGCTAAAGCTGTCTTATTAGCACCAGTAGGACCGAATATCGTAACGAGTTCCCCCGGATAAATATTACAATCCCTATTGTTAATACCAAACATCTTTGCTAAAGGTATCATTTTTCCAGTAAAGTCTGATTCCAATCTTTCCTCTAGCTCTGACTGTAAATCTCCTGATGTTTTAATATCAATAAGATAGTCTTTGTTTTTGTAGTATACGCACTTTGGTGAGCATACTTTTACTAGCAATTCGTCATTGCAACCATACTTATACCCATAGTTATATGTACTTTCGACCTTGTCTATAACTATTTGCGGGTTTAATTGATTATCGTTCCAATGTAACAAGGATGCCTTAGTAGCATCGCTTGGTATTCCATTACGTCTAAAATGAGAAGCTATTCTAAGTAACGTGTGATTCCTAGAACCTTGGTTAGGTCCATCATTGTATAGTTTTTGTATACAAGGAACTACATTACTCGGTTCATTAACTTTCTGCATTGACCTGACTTTTGGTACTTCTCTTACAATATGCTTTTCAAGAGATAAATCTCCCCAGAGGTCTGATACTCCGTAGTCTAATCTCCTGTCTTGAGCAATACTGATGATGTTCGTATAGTCAGTATGAAGTTCTGCATATGTTAATGGAACTTTAAATAGTTCTGATTTTATGTTTAAGGTATGGGCTAACCTTATGATAGCTGTCCTCGTGTAGACTGCGGGGTCTGGCTTAAACTCTTCTAATAGATTAAGCATAGTCGCCTTAACGATAAAAGGCAGGTCTGGACTGGGCTGAAACCCAAAACATTCTGCACTTATATCAACGTGGTAACCTGTCCCACTAAAGTAGATTTGGAAGTTACCTTCCTTTAAACCT
>Ga0208013_1000340_pt1 | contig 27654 bp, 34 predicted proteins | sample 16_taG_FD_184091 | JGI IMG/M metagenome (GOLD analysis project Ga0208013, IMG submission 184091) | Marine viral communities from the Subarctic Pacific Ocean - 16_ETSP_OMZ_AT15313 metaG (SPAdes) (version 2) | ecosystem: Environmental > Aquatic > Marine > Oceanic | place: Pacific Ocean | collected...
GCTGTTCCACAATCGTTTCTTTTTTCAAACGCTTGTCTAATTCAATGCCATGCTTACGACCAATTTTTTCAAGTTCTTTGGCACTTTTTTTCATCAGCTCCTTTTTGTTCAGGGATGCTGAAATCCAAGGGTGGTATTGACCTCTACCGAAGTTATAACTCATAGCTCTGTCTCCTCAATTATTATTAAAGGTTTATCTTCCAAGAACCCCTGACATTCAGTCAAGGATTCATCATCACAGAATAGCAACGACTCATTCTCCTCACATACATAGAATGGTGGTGGTGCTACTCCGAGTTCATTACAGCCAGTTAAGGCTAATGCAAGTATTATTATTAGTGTTTTCAAAATGGTATCTCCTCATCCTCAAAGTCATCCTTCGCAACTGGTTCTATCGTAGGTTGTTCAGAAGGAATTTCTGTTGGTGGAGGTGTTTCTTGCGTTGGTTGTTTTTTAGACAAAATACGAAACTCTGATCCAAAGCCACCAAGTTTAATTACAGTAGAGTATTTCTTAACACCGTTAACTTCATAGCTACGAGTGTTTAACTTGCCCTCTACATATACCTGAGTGCCTGTATCAAGATCAAGTTTCTGTAGTGTTTCAGCCAGTTTATTCCACACGCTACAAGTATGATATTCTGTTTCTGTTTTACGCTCACCTGTAGTTTTATCTTTCCACGATTCATTGGTAGCTAATTTAACTCTACATAAAATACCACCATTATCTAGCTGTTTAAATTCAGGTGGCTGTGTTAAATTTCCAATTAGAATTACTCGATTTATCATTACATCTCCTTATATTAAAATTAGGTGGTTACTTACGGCAACCAATCGGACTTGTTTGTCTTTAACTAAGGATGGCTTGGAGAACCACCCACACAGCGTAGGAAAGTCAATCCTCTGTGTTCTTTTGTTTCTCAGCAAAGTCTTTAGCAAGAGCAACATTTTTTTCATGTTTAGCTTTTGCTTTTTCTTTGCTCTCTAACGACTTGCGCTCTTTCCGTTCAGCCATCCACTCCAAGTGTTCAGGACTTAGCGTAAGTTTAACCCTTGTAGCTAACGGAGTGTCACCTCTGTAATCTTTCTCTACTTCAGTAACACCTTCCTCATCTTCAGATTCAATAGCCATGATCAACTTAGCTGACAAACTCTCAGCTTTGTATTGAGCCAACTCATCAGCTTTAGCATTAGCTTCTTGTTGTGCAATCGCATTCTTAACTTCATCGTATGTCGCAACTGAGTTTGTGATACCTATACCCATCATCCCAAGCGCCCGCCCAACTGCGCTGGTTTCACATACCTCGACAAAAGAAGTAGCATTAATGTTGTTCTTGCTTTTTTCTTCATGAGCCATACCAGTAGCAACTAACTTGCCATCAACATGGATTGTAGTCTTGCACATAATCGACTCACCATCAAAAAACACATGATCCGTATCAATACTAGCGTTCTCGTAATGCTTACGAAAGTATTGAAGCCTAGTCTTGACCATTACATATTCAGACTTACCCAAAGGTATTGACTCAAGTAATGGTAGACCGTATTTGTCTAATTGCTGTTCCATAATATCTCCTTAATTTTTGTGATAAGAATTTTTCCTATCTCTTGTTTGAAAAAAACCTTGATGTTGTGGGAAGTCATCCATAAACTTTCTAGCGTAATGTGAAATCCACCCATCATCAATTTTATAATCGCCTTCACCTGAGATCATAGTTTCCCATCTGATCCTGTGAAATATAGCTTTTGCAGAATAGTATTTCTTTCTTTGTGTAGCCATATTTGTAAACTTAACAAACAAGTCATAAATCTCAGGGTGATTTTTATGATATTCATTAAAGTTTTCTTTAGTCCATTTACCATGCATATTGCTCTCTTGCATTGTAAATTCACCAAACCCCGCTAATTCTTCCTTGCGCTCATCAACATATGGATTTTCAAATTCTTCATTTGTGTAACCATGTTTAATTAACTTGTTGACAGTATCTTCCGAGAATGGAAAATTATCTTCATTGTCAATTGCATCTGAATGACCGTTCATTATTTACCTCCAAGTTTTAAGTCAAAAGAAAGACGATCCTGTAACACCATCTTGATGTCATCAGTAAAGTCATAATCGAAATCTTCTTCGTAATCCTGATACTTTCCATAGACCATAGCAGAAAGTGTGAAATATCGAAGTTTTATTACCCTGTTGATAGCATCAGCTAAGATCAAAGTGTTTTGAACATCAAGTTTTTGATCTAAATCGCCAACCATATGTTCAACTTCCATAATGATGTTGTCAGCTTCAGTCATGCATTCGTCACGAGCATCATCTTTGTTAGCTTCCCATTGTGTTGAGAACGCTTCGTCTTTTAATATGTCTTGCTTAGTTTCCATAATATCTCCAAGTGTTTAAAGTGTTAAGTATATACTAATATTGATATATGATTTAATAATTAGTATTCATTTCGTATTGGTCATCACCAACCTTAGTTACAAAACCTACTTCAAGCGCTTTAGCTAAAAGTTGGTCAGCATCTAATTCAAAATTAAATGATGGGCATTGATCAATAAATAACTCTTGCTTAGTAAAGATTACTTTCATAAATTTACTTTCTAAGTATTTAATTAAGTATTTAGCATAGCCTACGACAAACTCTTTATTTTTAAACTTAAATACTTTCTTAGGGTTATCGCTATGCTTTGCATAAATATCTTTAAATTGAGCAAATTCTTGCTCTGTAAATGTAATATTTTCCATTACAGTACCTCCACGTTATTAGGTCGTTTAAAAAAACCAAACTTAGGATCGTCATCGCTTGGTATAACTTTAGCTACAAAAGAAACTCTAGTTCCTTCGTCAAGAGTTCTAGTTCGATAATCACCATCTTCATCAAAGTCATATTTTTCTACAAAGGCTTGTCCTACTGAACCATTCAGTTTAAAGCCACGATCATCAACAAAAAACATCTTTGTTGAACCTCCCCATTGACTATATGTAAAGTAAGTCTTTTCAATAACACCAGTAAACTTGATACGTTCATCAGTTACTGGAATAGGTTCAGCTTTATCGTAGGCTTCTTGTTTAAGACGTTGCTCCTCAACTCGTTCAGCTTCTGCTTCAGCTTTTGCTTCAGCTTTGGCTTTGGCTTCAGCTTCACGCTTGGCAATCTCTTTAGGAGAAAGAACAGGAGCTTCCCAACGATAAGGTTTCTCAGCTTCGCCCCACTTCTCAAGATCAAACTTATTGCCTACCTGAAGTTCACGGTCACCAACAAACTCTTTAGCTTTAGCGACAGCCTTGTCGAAATCTCTACTAAGGTTTTTGACATATCTATCTTCCTCATTGATGCCATAATTAGTAGGAATTAAGTAATGCTCACGAAGTGTGTACATACCGTTTCCAAATCCACTTGAAATGTAATACATTACTTACCTCCCAATATTTTTTTAGTATATCTTGGTGATTCACTTTGATCGCCTTTTACAGCTTCAGGGTGTTCTTTAAACCACAGCTCGTTTAAGCCAACAGTCCAATTCTCAGTCAGCTCTTTCTGAATATCTCCCTTGATCAGCTTCTTTGCTAAGTTGTATGCCTTGTACCAAGAAGTAGTCTTATCAGTATATTCATACATCCAATGCTCATAGAAGTGTTCAAAGTCAAGGCGCTCATCAAAGATTTCAATTTCCAAATCAGCTCCATAGTAACCTTCCTTCTCATAGAAACTCAACCAAGAATACTGAGCCATTAATTCCATAGTTCTTTCTTCCCAATCTCTAATAACTCTTGGTTTTCTTGGTGGCTTAACAATAAAGGCTTCAGGTTTAAGAAGGTCTTTTTGCTCGAACTTGCCCATGATCTCAGCTATTTGATCTCGATCTAATGGATCACTATTAAACTGATTATGGTTATATCCATAGTTGTGCATTAGTTCATGTGCAAAGAGTTGTGCTACTTGATACAAGGAACAATCTTTTGACATTGATAAAAACATTCCCCAAGGTTTGTATCTTGGAAATCTAAGGAAAGCTCGACCACTAAATTTTGAAGTTGTCTTGTCCTGTATGTGAATGTTGAGATCATCCCACCATGGCATTCTACCTTCGTGCTTGGCAAGTTGATTGTGAATGAAACAAAACAAGCTCTTTAGCTTCTTAGTCTCATATAAAGATGTGTTTTTAGTTATTTTCATATACTTCTCCAAGTAAGTGGGGAGCAAAGCTCCCCTGTTAAAATTATCTGCAAAGGATGTTGTAAGATTCTTGTGATTCAAATCTATCGAAAACAGGAATCACATCAGGACATGGATACCCAAGCATTTCAGTAATGTGATCAGCGATGTAGTTATCTACTTCAGCATACACACCGTTGTGCATAGCACCGATCAAGCCTTCAGGTTTGCGTAGTGGTTTTAAAATTGCTCTGTATCCACCTTTAACCTGTTGCTTTTCAATAATAAATTCAGGAGCTGACTCATCAGCTTCTTGTACGAAATAGCCACTAGGAATCTCTACACCAATAATAGTGATCTCATCTTTACCTTTTAAAAGGTCTTTGCTACCGTACTTGCTAGTTAATAATTTTGCTCTGTTAAATGACATTTTCATCTCCAAGTTGTTAGTTTAAAAGTGCCGATTTGTTATCCTCGACACAGATAAGTATATACTAATATTGGTATATAGGTAGATTATTTTACATTTATTTTATTTCCTTTAGGAATAGGGGTTGTAGAGGTATTTTTTTATCCCTGACTATAGATAGGGATTATTTTTTTGCAAATTTTTATAAAATGATCAGAAAACCTGTGTATTATTACTGGTCTTGGTTTAGCGTTTTTTGAGTAGATCAGAAAGCGAAAACCCCTAGAGTGAATGAAGCTCTAAGGGTTGTCTAAAACTGGTGTTTGCCCCACCGTTCTGTGAAAGATTATACCATCTTAGGACTTCTTGGCAAATATCAGGATGCGAATCGTGATATGTCTGACATTTTATGTTTCACTCACACGACAAAAAAGAGATTCAGTTATGCATCCCAAGAAGCTGTTGATTGATGTTAGATTAAGAAGGTTTATACTGGTAACCACCTTGAACCGATAAAGAAAATCTAGCGTAGAGTTGCAGAAGGCTGAGTACGGATCATACCGTAGCAATGAACTCTAACTTGTATAGCTATGATGGTTACAAGCATTGGATGATACTGCGATGAGCTGTAAACCGATGATAATCTCTAACTGCTTTAATTAGTGGTTAGGGATTGATTTGCTTGAACTTCCCCAACTCCAAACTGTTCCCGATAAGTTAAAAAGCAAAAGCTCTTGATCTTAAAAAGGGATTTATCCCTCTGCTCTACTGAAGTCACTCGCTGAAAGCGAAATATAAGAGTAAACCAACTTACCACTTTGTACTAATATTGATATAATTATATTATTCTATTACTTTTTTTTATTATGTCTAAGATAATTTATTACGAATCAATTCCTAGAGAGCTTGAAAGGCTTGAGATCACACAAAAAGAAGCAGCCAAAATGTTAGGTTTATCACTTAGTGGTTTTACATCAAGAATAGCATCAAACAAACCTATAACTCATTGGATGATCTATGGGTTGTCCAATTATTTAGAGCCAACTAAACCTAGAAAACGTATTAAGAATGCCAAAAAAAATTGATCACTCCGAAAGAAAAAAACTAATCCAATCAATCAGAGATATTATTGGAACGATTGAAGCCATAGAAGATCATGCTATAAAAGAAAACTTATGCCACCAAATTATAGGTTTATGTGATCAGATGAAATTTACTTTAATTATGGATATGCAAAAAGCTGATGAACTATGAAGAAGATGTAATTCAGAAAGCTATCTGTAAGTACCTTGATATGCGTAAGGTTTGCTATTGGGCAGTACCTAATGGTGGTTCTAGGTCTGCAATTGAGGGCGCTAAACTTAAAGCTACAGGAACTAAAAGTGGTGTGCCTGATATAACAGTTGTCTATGATGGAATGTATTGGGGATTAGAAATCAAACGACCAGCGAATGATAAACATCCTAAAGGGTATTTAACTCAATCACAAAAAGATATGCATGAAAAAATCAGAAATGCAGGTGGATCAGTTAAGACAGTTTATAGTGTAGCTGATGTTATTCTTTGGCTTAATACAGATGTTATGTATGAAGTTAAGTTTGATGTAGAAAAGTGAAAGAGAGTGCCATAACTCGTAGTGCTAAAGGGCAGGCTTGTACGCTAAAACTAGATGATTGCTTGAATGATAATGGTGCTACAACTGTTTTTGCTCACAAGAATGGTGGTGGCATGGGTGAAAAAGTTAAGGATGATCATGGTAGAGATGTAGGAGCTTATCTGTGTCGCTATTGTCATGATGTCGTAGATGGTCGCATTCAACATCCCTATTGGAAACCATATTTTCTTCAAGAAATGTTTGATCACGCAATTATGAGAACAGATAGAATATTAAGGAAGAAGGGATTGAAATGAGTGAAACCTTATCAAGAGTTCTTAGAAGGGATAAACCTAAAGCTGAGATCATAGAGGATATGACTCGAACTTTTTTTATGAATGTTAGTGGAGATGAAGCGATCATAAGTATTAAGCCTAACAAAATGACTAGGACAGGACAGCAGAACAACCTTTATTGGCATATCATTGAGCAAGTGAGGGTAGAGACAGCGAACACAAAAGATGCTATCCATGACCATTGTCGTAAAGAATTTCTTGAGGTCAGAGTTGAGGAAGTTGCCAAGAAGCCAGTAGTGGTGCTAAAATCTACTACAAGTTTGAATACTAAAGAGATGGGAATTTTTATAGATGAAGTCATTACATGGGTAGAGAGTGATTTGGGAATTAAACTTAATTTGCCTGATGGATGGAGGGAGTTAATAAGCTAATGGCTAGACCTACTAAGTGGAACAAGGAGTTAGAAGCTCAAGCCTACGAGTATATAAAAGACTATCAGGTGCATGGACATATGATCCCAAGCATTGAGGGTTTAGCTATGGTTTTAGACCTTCACAGAGATACTTTATACGATTGGGCGAAGGATGAAAAGAAAGAGTTTTCCGACATATTAAAGAAGATTTTAAATGCGCAGGAATTTTGGTTGGTTCAGAACGGACTCAACAACACATTTAATTCAGCAATAACTAAGCTAGTTTTAGGTAAGCACGGATACCACGACAAGATGGATCAAGACATCACAACAAAGGGAGAAGCTATGCCAACTACAATTGAATTGGTTGCTAAGAAATGAATGGCGCTTGGAGAAGTCCTCATGGTGGCTTACTTGAAGCAATACTGGGTGGTGTGACAAGAGCAACACCTGAAGAAGAAGCATCTCTGTTTAATTACCACGATGCTTATGGAGAAGTAAAAGGTGATAAGGCTTATATCAATGAAGCAAGACTGAGAGAAGAAGGAAGCACAGGTGACTTTCTTGGTGACATGATGTTGGGTGAAGCTCTGCATAACTTAGATAAGACATCGCCTTACTGGTATAACAGATTAAGAAATGCCGCACAGGTAGATGATGAGGTCATGGAATGGAAGGATGACTCATATAAGCACGTTACTACCCATGATGGTGAAACAAGACCTAAAGAACAATGGTGGGATGTCAGTAGGTTTGACCAAGTAGTAGGTGGATATTTGTTAGGTGGTAAAGATGCAAATGTACATACAATGAGAGGTTGGGAAAAGATGCCATTTGGCACAACCTTTAGAACAGAATTAGAAGCATTTAAAAAGGCTTTAGGTAGGTGAAGGCTGAGATAGAATTACCTCCGAAGCTCGTACCAGTATTTGAAGGTGAAGCTAGGTATCGTATAGCCTATGGAGGTCGGGGTAGCGGGAAAACACGCTCGTTTGCGCTGATGACAGCAGTTAAAGGTTATCAATGGGGTATGGAAGGTCTGAAAGGTCAAATACTATGTGGTCGTGAGTTTATGAACTCTCTTAACGATTCTTCATTAGAGGAGATCAAGTCAGCTATTGCATCAGTACCGTGGTTAGCTGACTATTACGAATGCGGCGAGAAATACATTCGCAGCAGAGATGGCAACATAACCTATACATTCGCAGGACTTCGCAGATCACTAGAGTCAATTAAGTCTAAAGCAAGAATATTGTTAGCTTTCGTAGATGAAGCTGAACAGGTATCAGGCAAGGCTTGGCAGGTATTGTTACCTAGCGTTAGGGAGGTCAATAGTGAAGTATGGATCACATACAACCCTGAATCAAAATACAGCGCAACACACGAAAGATTCAGAGCTAATCCACCCAAAGATGCTAAGATTGTCCAAATGAATTACACAGATAACCCATGGTTTCCTGATGTGCTAGAACAAACTAGACTAGAAGATAAAGAGAAACGACCTGATCAGTATGAACACATATGGCTCGGAGGTTTCCAAATTTTCTCGGAAGGTAGTTACTATGCTAGTGAAATGAGAAGGGCAAGAGAAGAAGATCGCATAACTAAAGTTAGATATGATCGTGGTAAAGGTGTTGTTGTTGCATTCGATTTAGGAGTGGGCGATTCAACTGCGCTATGGTTTGCACAATTTATAGGAACTGAAGTACATCTAATAGACTACTATGAAGCATCAGGGGTTGGTTTAGATCATTATGTGAAGGTGTTACAAGATAAAGGCTACATCTATGATCAATACATATTCCCACATGACATCAGAGTAAGAGAGCTTGGATCAGGCAAAAGTAGACTAGAAACATTACAAGGTATGGGTATTCACGCTGACAAAACAGAGATTTGTCCACAGTTATTGATTGAGGATGGCATACAAAAAGTAAGAGAGATGTTAGACAAATGCTTCTTTGATGAAGAAAAGTGTGAACGTGGCATAGATTGTTTGTTAAACTATAGCAAAAAATGGGATGACTCAGGAGCAACATGGAGGATGCGACCTGATCACAATTGGGCATCACATGGGGCAGACAGTTTTCGTTACCTCGCTGTAGGGTATCAACCTTACAATGAATCATGGGATAAACCAATTAGGAGAAATCTACAAGGAGTAGTATGAGTTTCTTTGAAAATTTATGGACAGTAATTAAGCCTGAAATAACAGGATTATTAGGTACAGAGCAATCAAGGCAAGATAAAGTCACAGGATTACTTATTGATAAACCATTTGAATTTGGTAAAAACATAGGTCTTTATGATGACAAGATAAAAGCTCCTGATCTTATAAATACTACAAACCCAAACAATACAGTTAAGCAAAACGCTATTGCAAGTATGAATGATAGTGTTGCTAACATGGCGCAAGACTCAGAAATATTTAGAAAAAACCTACCAGCAAGTATGTTTGAGATTGGTGAGTTTGGTATTGATCTAGCAATGAATCCAATCAAATACGGTAAAAAAGCACTTAGTTTAGGAAGTGGTTTGATTTACAATGCACTCCCTGATCATGCACCTTTAAAAAGATTCGCAGATTGGTCAGATAAATTAATAGGTTACGAGGATCAAACAAAAGCAGATTCAGAAATGGCATCAATGGTGGTTGATTCAACAATAGAGTTTTTTGAAACACCAGGTGCATTAAGAAAGGCAATGCTAGAAAACCCAGCTGATGTATTGGCTATGCTAATGGGTGGTAGTTCCATATTCAAAAAATTGGTGGCAGAAAAACCTCAAGAAGTTTTATTAATGAAAAATGCTATCGAGAGAATAGGACACAAAGAAAGCCTATTTAAAAGAATAGGAGCAATTCCTGTTGGTCTATCAATGAAAGATGTGAGCGTTATATCAGGTAAAGATGTTGTAGAGTCGTTAAAGAAGATGGGTACTGATGCATCGGAGGATGCAGGTAAGTACGCTGAAACTGGAGGATTTGTACCACATACTTTAAAAGAAATTGAAAATGAAAATTTTACAAAACAAACAGTTGGTATAAATGAATTGATTTCAGGCGATGCATTTCTTAAAGACTATATTGAATCAAACCCAAGCATAAGAGATTTCGATAAAGATGCAACTATGCCTATTGTTGTTGACTCGAAAGGAGCTGTAAGAGATGGTTACAATAGAATTAACCAAGCTCTTAAAAATGGTGAAACTGAAATTGAAATATTGAAAGGATCAAACACAGAACTAAGCAAAGTGGGTGGTACAGACTTAGCAACGCAAAGACAACTAGCTAATGTAGATGCATCGGGTTTTTATTCAAAAGCTGAACAAGTAATACTAGATCAAATGCCAAAAGATTTACCACAAAATCAATTGCGTGGTTGGTTTGAAAAAAGACGTGTATCAAAGACTGAGTTAGAAGATTTAGGCATACTTGCCTTGGTTGATAATATGGAGATAGGTGAGAAAGTAACAAAAGAAGGGTTACTACAACATATTGCTGATCAAAATCTAACATTCTCAAATACAACTTTAGATGACAATGCAAGTAGAAATATAGACCTGTATGATGAAGATATACAAGCTCGACAAGATTTTGAAATACCTGATGCTGGTGTAGACTTCATGAATAGATACAATGATGGCGATGTAAATTGGGATCATATCTTAGCGAGTGCTGATGAGCCTGACGATTGGTTAAATATATCAGGTAACGAATGGAGACTGTCACCTGATAGTTCAGACAGAGCTACTAACTATGGTCAAGATATATTTGATGATGAAATTGGATCGTCAGTAAACGTAAACCCTAGTAGTGATGGTGAAATAGCTAGAATAAGGGGAGGGCAAACGTATCATTACCCTTTTAACAATAAAACTAAGAAAGATTACCCTGATGAAGAAGATGGTAGTATAAACAAGAACTACATGGATTTTCGATCTTTTCATGATGATGACAATCTAAAGTTTACTAAGTATATGCACTTCATAAACCCTGAAAGGTATCCTAAGACAAAATCTATGGAACTTAAAATACTATATCAAGATTATAATCAAAGAAAAAAACTAGATGAAGTATATCTTTCAGATCGAGAGAGGGAAACATATCTACCTCGCTCTCACGGTCAATTAGATACTCAAGAAAATTATAAAAACAAGATTGCAATGCTAGAAGCTAGTATTGAGGATGATATCCGTAATGATAAGATGGAATGGGATATTAAGATGTTGCGAGAAGCAGCTTATTTACACAACCCATGGGATATGGAAGGTGAAGATAGATTGAAAATGGATATGGTAGAAGCTCAAGAAATGATGGGTAGAGATAGGTATCTTGAATCACCTGAGTTTGAAATAGATGTAGAAGTAGGTGGAGAAGAATATCAAATATATGGTAATGAGGACATTGGTTACGTAGTATCAACACCTAACGATGGATTAGAACATCGTGATCGTGCGCTTCAGGATTTATGGGATTTACCTACTGTAGAATCAGCAATTAGAAATCACGCAAGGGATGAGGGTTATATTGATGAGTGGTATGATGGTGCTAATAATGAAGGTTCTTCTACAAAATGGGAAAATTACACTTTAAATAGACATCATAGAGATGCACCACAAGAAAATTACAAAGAAGAATTAATTATATTAAGTCCTGACAAAGAGCAACTGCGTGGTGGTTATCAGTTTGAAAGTGGAGTGCATTACGGTGGACACAAAGGTTTATTTGCACATTTAAGAAAATCTGATAGACGAGAATTAGGTACAAACAGTAATGATGTGTATTTTATTGAAGAAGCGCAATCAGACTTTCAACAATCAAGAAGGGAATTAGGTGCGACAAAAGCAGAAACAGACGATTTAAAGTATCAAAACCGTATGGAAAGCTCTGCTACAGGTGATATGCTAACTGCTTGGAACGCTTTAGATTATGGTAAAAAGCGTTTAGATGGTGAGAGATCAATAGCATCCCCAACAAGCGAAACCATTGGTGGTGACTTAGTATGGAAGAAGTTAGTTAAAACATCAGAACAAAAAGCACTTTATAAACAAGCGATGTTGGCTCAAACAGATCAATATCAACTATCTAATTTTCAATCTACTTCAGGTGAACAAAAAAAGAAAGCGTTAGAACAAGTTAAAAGTTGGAATGATAATTGGCATTTAAATACTCGCAATCCTGATTCTGAGAGTTGGGCAGGTTTAAGTTTTGATGAATATGAGGAACTAGGTCAATATTTGAGTGAGCATCAAAACGAATTACAAAAAACAGGTCGTAAGTTAGATGACCACTCACACACTAGCAGAACACCAATACAAGGAGATCGTTGGTATAAAACAGTTCTAAACTATGCAATTATGAAGGCTGTAGAAGAAGGTAAAAGCACAATATCTTGGGCAAACTCAGACCAAATATTAGATCAATGGAATCCAGGTAGAGATACAATTTACACTAAGAAAATTAAATTCAAAGAAAGCTATGTTAACACTTACGATAGGAAGCTGAAAAAAGCAGCTGAAAAATATGCTAAAGATTATGATGGTGAATTTGAAATTATAAAAATTGATCTTGGTGATGGTAACCATAGTGAAAACTTTTCAATTAGAATTACTCCTGAGATGATAGATAAATTGATGGAGGAGTTTCCAGCTAATACAGAAACAGGTTTTGCTAGACCTACACATGGTAAACTACAGCAAATACCTTCAGGCTTACTTAAAACGGATGTAACAGAACAACAGGGGTTATTAGTATGACAAAAGAAGAATTTTTAAAAAAAGCATTAGGTTCTCAATACTCAGAAAAAGAAGCAGAAAAAGGACTACTTGATCTTGATGCATTAAGACGAACAGCAAAAAACAATTTAGGCTCTCAATTTACTGAGTCAGAATTTAATACGATGATGGGTGTTGAAAAACCAATGGGTATTATGGATTTAAACGAAGTAGAACTAAATAAGCTGCGAAGAATAAAAGAACAAATGGGTGGACAAGTTACTGAAAAAGAAGCTATGGCTATGATTCGACCAACAGATGCATATGGTGAACCAATACCTGAATTAGATGTTGCTGATTTAAGAAGGCAATTTTCAAGTATATTAAGCTCTATTACACCACAAGAGCAAGAAAACGTACTCAAGCATTGGCAAATGTCAGATGATAATGGCAAAGTTGAATTTATGAAATGGATCGTAGACAAACCTGAGAGAGCAACTGGTTATGGCATACAAGATGAAGTCTTATTACCTAAAGAAGCAAACTTAGGACTTGGAGGAAGTCAGACACAAACAGCAGGTACAAATAACACATATTATGATGACGTATTAGGCATATATTTACCAATGGGTTATCAACGAATGGGTGGCACAGGTGATGAAAGATTTCGTCAAGGTTCAGCAGGATGGGGATTTGACTCTTATCCTCATTCAGCACCTAGGAACTATTATGGAGCGAAAATGAGAGATGCTGATGAAAGATATAGACCATTGGTACTAGGTTAAGGAGGATAATATGGCATTAAATACATTCACAGCACTAAAATCAAGTATTGCTGACTTCCTAAACAGAGACGATCTAACCTCCGTTATCCCTGACTTTATAACATTAGCAGAAGCTCAGATTAATAGAGATATACGTCATTGGAAGATGGAAGCTCGTTCAAGTGGGCAACAATCAGCAGGTGACGAGTATATGCAGATACCAGCAGATTGGTTAGAAACAATTAGATTTCATCTCACAGGAACAGGAACAAGTGTAGTTAACTTAGTTTCAAGAGATGCAATGGCTGATAAACGATCAGCACAAGAAGATGAGTCGGGAACACCGACCATGTACACACACGCAGATGGACAGTTTCAGTTATATCCAACACCATCTACTGACACAGACTTTGAGTTACTTTATTATCAGAAGATACCTTCTCTTATTAGTAACGCAGACAACTGGCTTTTACTAGAAGCGCCTGATGTATACCTCTATGGAGCGTTATTACATTCAGCACCGTACCTAGCAGAAGATCAAAGGGTAGCAATATGGGCGCAGATGTATAGTGCTGCAGTTGCTAGATTAAATGAATCCTCTGATACTGCTCGTTATAGTGGATCAGGGTTAACAATGAAAGTGAGGGGATTAGTATGAGTTTTACAAACTTTTTAGAAACAGAGATATTAGACCATGTATTTGCAGGGGCGGCTTACACAGCACCAGGTACCAAATACTTAGCGTTGTTTACAGCTATTGCAGATGGTGAAGCAGGTTCGGTAACTGAGTTATCAGGCAATGCTTATGCTCGTCAGACAGTAGCGTTTACAACTTCAGGTAACACAACTTCAAACAATGCAGCAGTAGAATTTCCTACAGCTACAGGTAACTGGGGAACAGTAACACACGTTGGGGTTTACGATGCATCTACATCAGGTAACTTAATGGCTTATGCGACATTGTCAGCATCAAAGACTATTGAAACTGGTGACGTGTTTCGTGTGCCATCAGGTGACTTAGACATTACACTTAACTGATTAAGTAAATGGCTTTTGAGTATGGTGAATCGTATTTCGGTTTACGAAGCTATGGCTCTAGTGCAGGTGAAGTAAAGGATGCTTCAGCTACAGTAACTGCTACGTCAGGATCAAATCCTGTTGCTTGGGCAGTAGGACTAGGTTCAGGTCAAATAACTGGTACAGTTGCATCTTCATCATCATGTAGTGGTGAAGTTGTAATCATAGAAGAATCAGATGTTTTCTCCTATGGTATGGGTTCGTATGGACAAAATGCTTATACTCAAGGCGATCTTCAAACTACTGTAACTGCTACAGCTTCAGCAACTGCTTCTTGTCTTAGGAAGCGAACTGCTTCTGCTACAGTAACAGTATCTGCGGCGATATCAGTAGAAGCAAGACGTATACCTGAAGGCTCTGTACTTATAGAAGGATCGTCTACAACAACGATTACAACTTCAAGTAATGGATCAAGAGTCAGAGAAAGTAGCGCAACATCATCTCCAGTAACAACTATTACAACAAGTGGCTTTAAAACAGTTAAAGGAACTGCAACAGTATCAGCAGTAGCATCAAATACTGCAAATGCTGAATTTATGGTTAATGCTTCAGCTACAGTTACACCGACAGTAACAAGTGCGGCTATATGTAATAGAGTAAGATTTGGTTCAGGTGTACCGACAGCAGTAGCAAGTATTACTGTACTTGGATATGCTACAAGAGGTGGTATCGCATCAACTGGAAGCACTCATGTTAGTACAGTAACAGTACAGAATGTGAGTGGTAGCAACAAATACTTTATTAATGGAGTACAACAAGAAACACAGACACTTGTTGAAGGTAATACCTACACGTTTGATTGGAGTGATGCAACAGCACAAGATCATCCTTTTAGATTTTCAACAACTTCAGATGGTACACATGGTAGTGGAACAGAGTACACAACAGGTGTAACAATTAATAATCCTTCTCCTTATATAACAACAATAGTTGTAGCAGATGATTCGCCTGTGTTGTATTACTACTGTGAATTTCACCCAAGCATGGGTGGTGCAACAACAACTCCGAACAACTCTGTTAACTCTAGTGCGACAAGTGATTCAGAAAAAATATTCCAAGGCAGTATTGTATTGGAAGCATTAGCTACAAATACAGCAACGTGTAATAGAATGCAAAGTACATCAGGTGTTGTTAGTGCTACATCAGGCACAGCTACAATAGGTAGAGAAAAATGGGAAATTATTACTAACGATTCAGTAACATGGACAGAGATAGCGGCTTAATATTATGGCATTAATACCACTACAATTACCACCAGGAATACATCGAAACGGAACGGACTTTGAGTCCTCGAATAGATGGAGAGATGCTTCTTTAATTAGATGGCATGATGGATCATTAAGACCTATAGGTGGATGGACTACTAGAAAGGCAAGTGCATTTGCAGCGGCACCAAGGGCAATGATCTCTTGGTTAGACAATACAACAGACTCTTATTTAGCAGGAGCAACCTACAATAAACTATACTATGTAAATCCCTCACATACAGTTTATGACATAACACCTTCAGGATTGACATCAGGTTCAGAGGATGCCTATACAAACTTAGGTTATGGTGGAGGTTTTTATGGACTCACCAATTATGGTAGACAACCAACAAGTTCAGGTGTTTATCATGAAGCTACAACTTGGGCATTAGATACTTGGGGTGAATACCTTATGGCTTGTTCATCAAAAGATGGTAAGTTATATGAATGGCAATTAAACACAGGTGTAACTGCACAAGTAGTTGCGAATGCACCAACAGGCAATAAATCAATGGTTGTAACTGAAGAAAGGTTTGTTATGGCACTTGGTGCAGGTGGAAATCCTCGTAAAGTGCAATGGTGTGATCAAGAAAATAATACGACATGGACTGCATCAGCTACAAACCAAGCAGGTGATTTTGAATTACAGACAACTGGACAAATTATGTGTGGTGTTCGTATGAGAGGAAGAACTTTAATACTCACAGATAATGATGCGCATATAGCGACATACTCAGGTGCGCCATTTGTTTATGGTTTCGAGAGAGTTGGTACAGCTTGTGGTGTAGCATCAAGGAAAGCTGCTGTCGCAATTGATGAGGGAGCATTTTGGATGGGCAAGAAAGGGTTTTTCTCTTTTGATGGCTCTATTGCAACAGAAGTTCCATGTGAAGCACTAGATTATGTTTTCGATGACATTAATGATTCACAAATAAGCAAAGTTTATGCAGTACACAATGCTCAACATGGCGAGATATGGTGGTTCTATCCATCAAGTAGTTCAAATGAAAACGATAGATATATTTCACTTGACTATAAAGAAAATCATTGGAATGTTGGAGTTTTAGATCGTACAGCAGGTGTAGATCAAGGTGTATTCAACAAGCCAATATGGGCAGATGCTAGTGGAAATCTATATAATCACGAATCAGGTACTACACATGGATCAACAAAACCATACGCTGAATCAGGTGCAATTAGTTTAGGCAATGGTGATAGTATTATGAAAGTAACACAGCTTATCCCTGACGAGAAAACGCAAGGACAAGTAGAAGTTACATTTAAGACAAGATTTTATCCTAATGCTACTGAGACATCTCATGGTGCATTTACTCTTAGTAATCCAACAGATGTTAGGTTTCAGGGTAGACAAGTACGCATTAAGGTTCAAGGTGTAGGAAATACCGATTGGAGGTCAGGTATTATGCGAATAGAAGCAAGTGCAGGTGGTAGGCGATGAGTTTAGCTACACCTCCACCACCTTTAGGTGAGAATTGGAAATCATGGGGAGAGCGTGTTAATAAGTTTCTTATGAACACAAGAAGTAAATTACAATTTAAAGACTCAAGTTCTAAAGCTGTAGAGGATGGTATTTTGATGTGGGATGAAGCGCAAAATGCTGTTGTTGTAAGTAAGAACGGTGCTTGGGTTAAACTAAAATACGATCCATGAGTTTAGAAGAAGAATTGATAAGATGTAAAGACTGGATACAGTCAGCTTTAAACAAAGGTGGTGATACTCACGACTTTAAAGACATAGTTGATGGGATAATGAGTGGAAACTTTCAGCTATGGTTAGGTGCAAACGGTTGTGCAGTAACTGAAATAGTAGTGTATCCTAATAAGAAGGTTCTTCATGTGTTCTTAGCAGGTGGGGATCAAGGGCAAGGAATAGAACAAATTACCGATATGCATGATGATGCAATGGCATGGGGTAAACAGCAAGGTTGTGATGGTATGACTGTTACTGGTCGTAGAGGTTGGAAAAAAGTTTTAGCTTCTAGGGGTTGGAAAGAGCAATTCACAACATTATTAAAGGAGTTTTGACATGAGTAGTGGTGGTGGAAAAGGTGGAAAAAATGAAAGTAAAACAGAGCAAGATTTACCTGAATGGCTAAAACAACCAGCGATTAGGAACTTACAACGTGCTGAAGATGTTCAGCGAATTGAGTATATGCCTTATCGTGGCGCAGAGATTGCGGCTTTTAATGATGTGCAAAATGCGGCAATGAATAACAATATTGCAACAGCTAAAGCGTTTGGCTTACTTGATCCTAATAGTACAATGACTGCTGAAGGTCAGATGCCAACACCAACTACATTTGATGGTGGATTTAAAGGTTATTCGTCAATGCCACTATACGATCAAGCACTTGCTGAAACAAAAGCACAACAACCAGGTGCAATAGCACAATATGAAGCGTTATTTGGCGCACCAGCTATGGCACAGTTAAATGCAGCTAGAAATAGTGGTGGAGGTCGTTTTAGAGGTAATGCTAGTAGTCCTTCTCATAATCCAAGTAAACCATACGATCCAACAAGTGAGCCATATTACACACCGATGGGCGGCCCTCGAAGAAGCGTTGAAGGTGGAGGTGGCGCAGCTCGTGAAAGACAACGTGAAAGATTAGCAAAAGCAGAAGCTGAAAGAGTAGCAGCTATGGATAAAGCAATGTCAAGCTATGGAACAAGAGGTACACCTAGATATGTATCTCAAGGGAATCCACACTCTAGTGGTGGTTTAACTAGCAGATTAGATAGCAAAGGTGCTACACCGACACCTGTTAGTAGACCGATAGACGAAATAGTAGCGGGGTATCGCTCAAAAAAGTAGTTGAGCCGTCATTAATAATGCGCGGCCCATTTGAAAAAGAACAATATGATAGAGATACACAAAAATTCTTTGCTGACAGAACACAACAAGGTGGTAACCCACATCAGAGATCGTCAGTTAAAAATGCAGGTGGTGGCATAACAAATGTTAGTCATCCAGTATCAGATGCAGGTTGGAGATTATTATTGAATGATAGGAAACGATAGGAGATAAAAATGGCAGGATCACCATTACCAGGTGGGCAAACAGCACCACCAAACATAAATAGCCTAGCCGCACAGGGTATTCAAGGTGCGGGTATGGGAACTGCTACAGGTATGGGTTATACACCATTATCTGTAACACCAAATCAGTTAGCTACTACTAATCTAGCACCGTATATGAACCCTTATACAGATGCAGTTATTAAGCAAAATGAAGCTGACATACTAAGAGGGGCGCAGATAGGACTTAACGAATTATCATCTCAGGCACAAGCGGCAAAATCATTCGGTGGATCAAGACATGGTATTCAAGGTGCTGAGTTAGGTAGATCGTCACTTGAACAACTCGCTAAATCATCAGCAGGACTGAGACAAGCTAATTATGGTAATGCACAACAAGCGGCTATGCAAGATATAAATACTAATCTTCAAGGTCAGTTGGCTAACCAAAGTGCTGATTTATCAGGAGCAGGACAGAGACTAGGAGCTGCTAATCAACTAGGTCAGTTATCTAATCTTGGCTTTGGCATGGGGCAACAAGTTAACCAAAACCTTGCACAACAAGGTGCAATGCAACAAGCACTACAGCAAATGGTAATGGACAATGCTACGAATAAGTTTAATCAATACACAGGACACCCAGCGGCTGGTCTTGGTTATTTGACAAATGCTTTAAACGCTACACCATTGAATAATGCTATGTATAAAAACACAACAGAAACGAAAACACCAGGTTTATTTGATTACCTAAGTTTAGGGGCATCAGGTTACACAGGAGGTAACTAATGGCTAGTTTTGGATTAGGGCAAATGTTGATCGGTGGCTTGATTGGTAGTCAATTAGGCAAAGGTGGTTTGTTAGGATCGGATGACGAAGATAAACAACCACAAGCACAACCACAAGCACAGTCACAAGGTGGAGGAGTTTTCGGTGGTATTGGTGGTATGGTTACTGGTATTAGCAATGAATTGTTTAAAGGTATGAGCCAAGAACAAGTTGCTAGATTAGGCATGGGATTTAACTCAATGCGTTTAAATCCGAGTGATAATTTAGCGGCTAGTTTTCAAACAACTATTAATGATAGCATTGCAAAAGCAAAACTTACAAAACAAACTACTGACACAATAGATTGGTTGAAAAATTCAGTAACAGATGAATATCCAAATGGTCGAACAGACATCATAAATATGCTCTCAAAAGGCATTATATCCCCAACAGATGCAATAACTATGTCTCAGAAAAAGCCAAGTACATTAGCAGAAAAATTTACAAAATATGATAATCTTAAACAAATATATGGTGGTGCTGACAAAATACCAACACATGAATTAGCGCTTCTCAATATTACACAAAACGAAGTAAACAGTATTGAAGAATTTGAATACTACAAAAAGGGTTTAAAACCAGGTGAAGAAGCATTAACCTACTTACAATTTTTAGATTTAGGAGCGCCAAAAACTACAATTACATTTGAAGATCAAAAAGTAATTGAAGAAAACGCTTTTTGGAAAGCATACAATGCAGACATGATTAAAGAGGTTATTGCTTGGCAAGTAGATAACGCAGATAAAAAGGGAAATATTGTTAAATTAATGGATGTATTAGAGCAACTAGGTGATCCAAATGCATTGTTGACTGGGCCGCTGATTGGTCAAATGCCTGATTTCATACAGAATTGGCTTAACCCTGACTCAGTAGCGGCACGAGAAGCAGTTGAATCAGTTGTACAAAGAAACCTTAAAGCTGTGTTAGGTGGGCAGTTTACAGAGCGAGAAGGTGAAAAACTGGTTAAACGTGCTTACAACCCTAGTTTGAGTCAAGAAGAAAATGCTAAACGTCTAAGAATACTTATTGAACAAATGGTTAGAGCTGCTGAAATGCAAGATGCACGAGCAGCTTGGATTATGGATGATGATAATAATGGTAGCTTTAGAGGATTTAACGGTGAGATACCAACATTGGATGATTTTTGGACAGCACTTTCATCTAGTCAGAAAGGTGATATAGTTTGTGATACTGCCACAGGTAATGCACAAAAATGCTATGAATACTTGGGTGGAGATGAGAAGTCTAAAGCTAGTTGGAAATTAGTGGAGAAATAATATGGCAACGCTAGTAGATATGCAAGAACAGATTAAAGCTAAACAAGAACAAGTTTTAGCTGATGCTAAATTAAAAGAACAGTCAATAACTAGCCAAGCACTTAAAGTTGCTTCATCACATGACATCATCAGTCCGTGGGAAAGAGATGATCCATCAGAAACAATGTCATGGAATCAAGCCTTAGTACAAGGCGCTCAAAATTTACCAAGTTCTGGTGTTGGAGTAGTGAGAGATTTAGCTCATGCTGTAATGCATCCAATAGATACTGGAATGACTATCCTTAAATTAATGCAAGGTTCATTGCACTTAGTATTGCCTGATGAAATACAACAAAGATTTGATCCTGAAGGTCAGACAGAAGAAGCTCAAGAAATGGCTAGAGCAGTTGGTCAATACTTTAAAGACAAATACAAAGATGAAGATAGTATTAAACACGTTATAGCTAATGATCCAGCTTCTGTACTTATGGATATTGCTACTGTGTTGTCAGGTGGTGGTTTGGCTGTTGCAAAAACAGGACAAATTGCAAGAGTAGGTAAAATGGCAACAACTGGTCAAGCAATGCAAAAGGCAAGTACATTTGTTGATCCATTGGTAGCTACTGCAAAATTAGGTACTACATCAGTTGGTCTTACAGCATTAGCTGCACGAGAGATGACAGGTGCTTTATCAGGAACAGGTGGTGGAACAGTTGGTAATTTGTATGATGCATCAAGAGCAGGTTCAAAAGAAGGCTCTTGGTTCTCAAGAGGTGAAGAAGGTCAAATGGCTACAAGCGCCTTACGAGGAAGTGGAAATTTAGACAATGTTTTACAAGTGGCTTTGCGTGATCTTGATGTAATGAAAAAACAAAAGCAAGACAATTATCGTCAAAACGAACTATTGTGGAAAAAAGATAACACAATATTAAATTTTGAGGAAATCACAGCAGCTTTAAACAATGCAGAAAAAATGGTCAAGTATCAAGGAACAATTAAAAATCCAGCAGGTGCTAAAGCATTAGATGAGCTAAGAAAAATTGTAGATGATTGGAAACTTAAACCTGAACGCACTCATCATACTCCTGAAGGTATGGATGCTCTTAAACAGAGATTATGGGCAGTAGTAGAAACTGTGCCTATTGAAAATGCAACAGCAAAAGGTGTAGCTCAAAATATTTATCATTCAGTAAAAAATACTATATCTAAACAAGCACCTGGTTATGCAAAAGCAATGAAAGAATATACAGATGCATTAGATTTAATTAAAGAAATAGAAAAAACATTATCACTTAATCCAAAAAAAGGTAGTGTAGATACAGCAATAAGAAAACTAAACTCTATTATGCGTGACAATGTAAACACTAATTACGGTCAAAGAGTTAAATTAGCTAGACAATTAGAAGATGTAGGTGGAGAAAAGTTCTTAGCTGAACTTGCAGGGCAACAATTTTCAAGTGCAATGCCAAGAAGCATACAAGGTGCTGTATTACCAGCAATGGCAACAACAGCAGTAGCAACAGGTGGTGGAAGTATACCAGGTGCTATGGCAACTTTAGCAATGGGATCACCAAGAATAGTAGGTGAAGGCGCTAACTTAACTGGATATATTATGGGTAAACTAGACAAATTACCTACACCAAGTTATGAAGGTATAGCTGGATTGCTAGAATTACTTTATCAAACACAAGCACAACTTGAAAATAAACAGAATCAATAAAAGGATTTAAGATGGCAAATACAGAACTAAAAGCAATGAGTGAAGATGATGTACAGAAAATATCATCTGAAGCTGTTAGAAGTGCAATCAATTTTGTTGAAAGTGAGATAGCCGAAGATCGTATCAAAGCACAGCGTTATTTTGAGGGTGAAACTGATATAGGTGAAGAAGAAGGTCGTTCAAAAATCGTATCAACTAAAGTTCGTGACTGTATTAGGGCGATTAAGCCTAGTTTGATGCGTGTTTTCTTGTCATCAGAGAATCCAGTTGAATATATTCCAACAAGCCAAGAAGATGTAGCAAATGCAGAACAGGCAACTAAATATGCCAATTATAAGTTTGGTGAACTAAATGGTTACACTTTGTTAAATGATGCAATACACGATGCTTTAGTTAAAAAGACAGGTGTTCTTAAAATATGGTGGGAAGATAACACAGATGAAGAATTTTTTAACTTTACGAATGTTACTGAGGAAGAAATGGCTGCTATTGTCAATGAACCTGATGCTACAGTCATTGAACAGTCTATGGAAATGTCTATGGAGATGGGTGAAGATGGCATGGAAGTAGAAACTCCTGAGTATTCACTTAAAGTTAGCTATAAAAAAGAGAAAGGTAAGCTACAAATTGAATCCGTACCACCTGAAGAATTTATAGTAGATCGTAACGCTAAATCTGTTGAAGATGCTTATGTGGTTGCACATAGAACAGAGATGAGAGTTAGTGAACTTGTACAAATGGGATATGATTGGGAAACAGTTTCTAATTTATCAGGTTTAAGTTCAGATGACACATATACAGACTCTGAAGCATTTGAACGCAAAGGTTATGAGCAAGATGAAGAAGATACTACTCTTGATATAAGTATGAAGAAGGTAGCTGTATCAGAAGCCTATATGAAAATGGACAAGGAAGGAACTGGCATAGCATCAATGTACAGAATAGTATTAGCTGGTGGTGATAACACGCTATTAGAATGTGAGCCTTGGGGTGAAGTGCCATTTGCAGTATTTGAAATTGATCCTGAACCACATACATTCTTTGGTCGTAGTGTTGCTGATCTAATTATGAACGACCAAGACTCCTCTACAGCAATGCTTAGAGGTATGATGGATAACGTAGCATTAACCAATTCACCTAGACAGGGTTATGTACAAGGACAAGTGAATGTAGATGATCTAATGAATAATGAGATTGGTGGATTAGTTAGATTAAAGTCTCCACAGGCTCTAGTTGATATTGCAACACCATTTGTAGCAGGTCAGGTTCTTACAGCGATGCAATACATGGATGATGCTGTTGAAGGTAAGACAGGAGTCAGTAGAGCTTCACAAGGACTTGATCCTGATGCTTTACAAAACACTTCAGCGACAGCAGCTCGTTTACAAGCACAACAAGGTTCAGCACAAATTGAAGTTATGGCTCGAAATATTGCCGAGGGAGGTATGAAACGCTTATTTAAGCTAATGCTACATCTTTTGGTAGAAAATAGTTGTGAGGATACTATGATGCGTTTACATGGTGATTTTGTTCCAGTTGATCCTCGTTCTTGGAATACAGACATGGATTTGTCTTGTAATGTTGGTTTAGGAACTGGTAGAGAAGAAACTAGAACAATGGCTTTAAATCAAGCGTTACAGATGCAGATGCAGATATGGTCAACATATGGGCAAGGCAATGGTCTTGTTACCATGACAGGAATTAGAAACACTCTAGGAGATATGTTAGCGATTGCAGGTATTAAGAATGTTGATAGATACTTTAATCCTATGACTCCTGAGATGGAACAACAACTAATGCAACAGAAACAGCAAGAAGCACAAGAGAATCCACAGTTATCTGATGCAGAAGCGATTGTACAAGCAGAACAATACAAGGCTGATAAGAAGGCTGAAATGGATATGCTTAAAGCACAGATTGATGCACAGAAAGCCATTGCAGTTGATGACAGAGAGCGTGATAAGATGGATCAAGACCTATTAACTGATGCAGCTAAGATACTTGGTGAATACGGAACTAAGGTAGATGTTGAAACCATAAAAGGTCAACAAAAAGAGCCTAGATACCCACAAGAATCACCTGCTAAAGCAGTAACTGGAGGTAGATTCTAGTGGCAAACCAACTATCAGTAGTGGAAAAAGGCGCTAAAATGAGAACATTAAAAGCTGATGACACGTTTCAATTGGCTTTCAAAGAGATTACAGATCAGCAAATAGCTGTGTTTGTAAGTGCAGATTCGACAACGGATCAGCGAGAGGAAGCTCACAATTTAATTTGTGCGCTTAGAAAGATTGAGGATTACTTCGACTCTGTAGATACAGATGAAGCAATGTACAATCATAAACTTAAAAAGGAGACAGCACCGTGAGTGAAGCGACTGAAACCACAATAACGGACATCGATAGTGCTATAAGTAGCATTGTTGAACCGATGGAAGATACAACTGAAGAAGTAACTGAAGAAGTTCAGGCAACAGAGGAAGCTACCGAGGTAGTAGAGACTGCTGAATCTGAAGAAACTACAGAAGTTGAAGAAGAAACAGAAGAAGAAGCTGAAGAAATTGAAGCATCTGATTCTGAGGATGACGTAGACCAAATAGATGATGCCAGTTCAGAAGCGCCTGAAAGTCAAAATTCATTTACTGTTAAGGTAGATGGGGTTGAACAACAGGTAACCTTAGAGGACTTAAAGCAAGGCTATAGTGGGCAAAAGTATGTCCAACAAGGAATGCAAGATGTTGCAGCACAAAAGAAAGAAGCTGAAGCAGTTTACACTTCCTTGACTAATGAACGTCAGCAATTAGCTGAGTTATATCAATCGCTACAAAATGGTAATGTTGCAGCACCTCCTCAGAAACCTACAAAAGAATTGTTTGATGCCGATCCTATCGGGTATATGAAACAAAACTTAGAGTATGAAGAACAGAAGGGGCAGTATGATGCACAAATGGCGCAATTACATCAGGTATCACAACAATCAAGTGAAGCTGAAGCAACTGCAAAACAAGCGTATCTAAATGAACAAATGCAAATATTACAACGTGAAATTCCTGATTTCGCAGACTCTAAAAGAGCAACTGCATTAAAGGAACAACTGGTAGATTATGGAACTGCACATTATGGTTACACGACTGATGAAGTTTCACAAATTACCGATCACAGAGCGATAAAAGTGCTACATGATGCTATGAAGTATCAGGAAATTATTAAAGGCAAGTCACAGGCTAAGACTAAAACTAAGTCTGCGAAACCGATGGTAAAACCAGGCGCTAAGAAAATGGCAACGCCAAATGCTAAAATACGTTCACGCCAAAAGGCAAAACTGAAGGGTTCAGGTAGCATCGATGATGCCTTGGACTTAATTTTAAATACAACATAATGGAGAATTATTATGGCGCAACCCAGCAATACTTTCGACAGTTATGACGTAGCAGGCATCCGAGAAGATTTATCTAACGTAATTCACGATATATCGCCGGAAGAAACTCCTTTCTACTCAAGCTGTTCTAAAGTCAAAGCAACAAACACCAACCATGAGTGGCAAACTGATGCATTACGCAGTTCAGCCGCCAATGCTCATATTGAAGGTGATAATACAACAGGTGAAGCAAGAACCCCAACTACTCGTTTGGGCAACCAATGCCAAATCTTTAAGAACGCAGTCGTTATCCCTGATACTGACTCAGGTCTTGATAAGGCAGGTCGTGCTTCAGAGATGGCATATCAGACACTCAAGATCGCTAAAGAGCAGAAGCTCGATATCGAGAAGGCTTTGTTTGATAACAATGCAAAGGTGGTAGGATCAAACTCAGCGGCTCGTGAATTAGCAGGCGCACCAGTTTGGTTCACTTCTACTATTCAGAACAAAGGTTCAGGTGGCGCACACGCTAACGGAACTGGTTCTAATGCTCGTACAGATGGAGCGCAAACTGTATTCAATCAAGATAAGTTTGATGCAACTATGCAATCTATTTGGGAGAAAGGTGGAAACCCTGATACTGTTTATCTGAGTGCTTTTCAGATGAACAAGGCATTAGCCTTCACAGGTAATAACAACCAAAGATCAACTGTTCAGGCAGGTAATGAGAAGGTTGTTAAGTCTTTGGATGTTTATGTGACTCCGTGGGGAACTATTGAGTTCCAACCTACTAGGGAGAATCGTTCTCGTGACGTTTTCGTTATGCAAGACGATATGTGGGCAGTAGCTGTTCTTAGACCTACTAAGAATGTTGCACTAGCAAAAACAGGTGATGCAGAGACTCGTCAAGTTGTGACTGAGTTGACTCTCGTTTGTAAGAATGAGAAAGCATCAGGTATGATTGCAGACTGCTCTACTTCTTAATGAGGTAGAATAGTGTTGTGGGGAGTCCTCCTTAATCTCCCCACACTTTTCATGTAACATTAAGATGGGGAGTCTGAGTTAAGCTCCCCACCTTACAAAAGGAAAGATATGCGAAATTATAGTTTATGAAAATTAAAGAACAAGTACATCATGACACAACTAATGGTAAGATTATTGTCAAGAGTACATATGACAACAACCCTGTACTTGAAAGGGTAGAGCAACTGAATCAAGCAAAAGTTGGTCTAACTGGTGAAAGTAGGTTAGTTGGATCGATACCCATTCATATCATTAAAATGTGGTGTGATGAAGAAGGTATCAAATGGAGTGATATAGAAGCTCGTAGGGATGTCATGAAGAAAAAAATTCTTAGTGGCGATTTCGATAAACTTCGAGTGTGGAAAGGTACTTTTTAAATTAATGGAGAACAAGCATGGCTGATACAACTACTTCAACGTACTCTTTGGTTAAGCCTGAAGTGGGAGCTTCGGCAGACTCTTGGGGTGGAAAGTTAAATACAAACTTAGATACAATTGACAACCTGTTAGATGGTGGAGCGCAAATTTCTCCTGATTTAACAGATTTAGAGATTGATGGAACAATTGTAACAACAACTCCTGCTGAGTTAAACCTAATAGATGGTGGCACAGCAAGAGGTACAGATGCAGTTGCAACTGGTGATGGCATCCTAATCAACGATGGTGGAACAATGAAAATGACCAATGTTGATACTGTACGAACATACATGGAAGCAGATTCCGTTCCATTAGCAGGTGGAACAATGACAGGTGATTTACTAATGGGTGC
>Ga0208013_1000342_pt1 | contig 27595 bp, 38 predicted proteins | sample 16_taG_FD_184091 | JGI IMG/M metagenome (GOLD analysis project Ga0208013, IMG submission 184091) | Marine viral communities from the Subarctic Pacific Ocean - 16_ETSP_OMZ_AT15313 metaG (SPAdes) (version 2) | ecosystem: Environmental > Aquatic > Marine > Oceanic | place: Pacific Ocean | collected...
TAATAAATAGCCTAAACAGCTAGCCCCCTAGGGCTTGATTTAGCCCCCCAAAATTGGGGGGCTTTTTCTTTGCCCAATTTTTAGCCCCTATTGACCTAGTAGAAACTTAAATCGGCTCTCAGTGGCGAATTCTGGCGCTTAAATCTCTCGGGAGTGTCTTTATACCTTTCGGGTAACTTGCATGCACTCAGCAAGCACACAGCCCCTATTACGTCGATTTTCTGATCTGCTCACTACTACAGTAGCAAGACCCAAAAAGCCCCCAAAGCCCCCAAACCGAAAAGCTAAATCGTGTCAGTTAGCCTACCCACTTGACAGCCTCGAAAAGACTCATTTTGAAAAATTTTTTGATCTGAATTTCTCAAACAAGCAGAGCTTAATCCACTGGAGTTCGTAGACAAAAAACAGAATGTTTTTTGTACAGGAAGATTTATGTATAAGAATATATATATACGTTTAGTATATATATATTTTATACATAAATCACGCGTGGTGGTGCGCACACACATATGTATGTGCACATGAACCGAGCCGATTTTTGCCCCAATTTTTCACCGATTTTTGCCGAAATCCCTCTTCAGAAGAACTCTTAACATCTTCATCAGTCAAAACAATATCTATCTTAGGACTTTCATCGCTTCGCTTTGAAGATGAAAGGTCCCAAGACAGATAAATGGGCCGAAACGGAAACGGAGCAGCGAAATGAATGACAAAAACTTGAACGAAATAACGGATCAAATTGCTAACGGCTTGTATGAGCTTAGTTATTTCAGTAATACAAGAAGTCATATGGATAACTGGTTTGAGTTACTAAATGTAGTAATTGAAAAACTACAAGATATGCATGGTGAATTTGATGGATTTGATATCGAAGCCGAAGTTAATTTTGTAGGAAAAGCCACAAATGGACCTAGTTATGAATTTATTGGAGATATGTCGATTGATGAATACGGAGTGATTACTTGTATAGATTGTTTAGAACCTATAGACGAGTGTACACACGCATCTTAATCAAAATAAATCATAAGAACTCTCTAAATCTTTTTTCCATCCCTACGGTCTGTAAATGAAAAAAAGATAGAGAGAACAGCGGAAACGGAGTGAAGCATGGCAAGCAAAACAATCACAATCGATTTAACACCGAATTGGGAAAACATCATAAGAGCTATGGAAATGTCTAAAGCAACTATGACTGCTAAACAGTGGGAAAAGAGTGCAGAAAAAAGAGTAATGGATGAATGTTTAAAGAGTAGAGGGTAAGCAAATGACTAAGAATTTTGAAGATAGTTACTGGAAAAATCACCACCGAAAGCTGATACAGCTTCGAGCTGAAATGAAAAATCACCGACTTGGTGACGAATGGACTAACAGTCCATTTGAAGATGAACTAAAAACCACCGAAGAAGTTATTGCCTATAGGCAAGAACTGAAAGAAGAAAGATTGATTGGCGATTTCGGCAGCCTTTATGAAGTACCTAGACATGATTGTAATTATTGCAAAGGATATCTATTCCCAAATGGATATTTTATGAGTGTTATATCTTTCCATTGTTCTTATGTTAGTGCTTATGGAAATGAAGATCAGCCATATGAAATAGCTATAAGAGTAGATTCTACTGGTGATTTTGTTCATTTAGATGGTTATGACTACCGTCATGACGATGTTCTTGGTTACCTCCCCTTAGAAGATGTCGCTGACATCTTTTACCAAACGAGAGACTTAGCTACACACACATCTTAATCAAAATAATCATTAAAGAAAACTCTCTCCTTTTTCCCATCCCTTCGGTCTGTAGATGGAAAAAAGAATAGAGCAAAAGCGAAAGGAAAAGCATGGAGCCAGAAATTGACGGTTTAAACGAAATCTTCCACTGTGAAGAGAGTGGAAAGTGTGATTGCTGTGAAGCAATTTTCTTACCAACCGATTGGACTGATTCAGTCCTAGCTGAAGAAAGGATGTAAAGATGGATTAGGAATTGAAAATCTGAAAGACGTGGACACACTCTAAATCAATCAAAAAGAATATCTTATCAATCTCCCTCATCCCTACGGTCTGAGAATGAGGAAGATTGAAAGATAAAGTGAAACGGAGAAACGAAATGGCAATGACAAGAAAGCACTATCAAGCAATCGCTGAAGCACTTGGAGAAGTTCATGCTATTAAACTTGCTTTTAGCTATAACTCCAATCCAAAATTAGCTCTTGAAGGAGCTATTACTGGAATAGCTGACAGATTGGGTTCCATATTTGAAGCAGACAATCCCAATTTTGATTGGGATCGCTTTAAATCAGCTATCGAAAAAGAGTTTGATGAAACTATGGAAAGACTTCCGTACAACAGCAGCAACTGGCAGTTTTAAAAAAAAAGCAATCTTGAAAGGATTAAATATGACCTACCAAACATACAGAATTTACACTCAAGACTTAGAGAATTACGACACTGATTGTGTCGTAAATGAAGGGATTTGGAAGGCTAAAGGTGGAGATACATACAAAGTTACAGTGCCAGAGGGTTTTAGGGCTAGAAATAATGCTATGGCTCTTGTTTCACAAGAACTAATTATCAACGGCGGCTTTGTTCAATACATTTCTCTGGTAGAAAGATGTGACAATGATTGGATTCCATCTAATGACTGTAATGCTGACCCTTGTAGAGATGAATATTGTGTAGAAGATGATAAAAGATTGAAAATTATTTCAATCAAATAGATTTGTTGAACCACTACGATCCATAACTTCGGTTGTGAATCGTGTTGGCTTTACAAACGTTAAAGTCAGGCAAAGAAAGGATGCGGTTACGTGACTAACCCATTAAACAACTCATGGTATTCAACTGGAACCAACAAGTATTCCATACTGGATGAAGTAGCTACAGCTACAGATACGCGTGAGTCAGTAGTTCAAAAAGAAGTCGAGACAATCTTGGCTAGTAGTGAGTGTAAACACTCAGTTATGGAAGTTATGGTTGATATGAGCAGCGTTTGGATGTTCGCGTCAACTAAAGCTGACGATCTAACCTCATCTCTTAGAGAGATAGAAGGATCTATAGACTCTATAGAAGATGTAATTGGTGGTGGTGATTATGATGTTGATTGGTATGACAGTGGTGATGAAGTAAAAATTACTGTTAGTAAATATGATGGTAGTGATGACGCAGAAGCATATATCAATGACGCAAGAACTGAAATTAATGATTTGATTGGTGAAATTCACCAACAATTAAGCGATATTCGTCAAGAAGATATTGATCCAGAAAACATCTACCACCTATGCACAGAGTGTAGAGCTACATTCAATCACGAAGAAGTTAAGTATGTAAAGGAGGCTCAGGCATGATTGCACTTATATTATTACCAATAATTGCCCTATCTCTGATAGGGCTGGTCAGTGAGTTCATCCGAAACGATTTGGAGCAGTAACTACTCTCTAACTCTTTATCCCTGAACGAAGTGAAGGGAATAAAGAGTAAAGAGAGTAAGAGAAAGGAAAGCCGATAAGCTAACGACCCTAGCGTAAACAAAAAACTAAACACAATTTTTGAAAGGATTGTAAACAATGGCAAACAGAGTAGATTTTAGTACAGAGACCGTAGGAAAAATGTTGAAGGCAGCAGCGAAAGCAGCTCACAAAAACATAAATGCCCACACACCTATGAACAGACCAAAGATGGTTCGTTCAGTGTGGTTCAACAGAGGCTATGCAGCAGGTGTAGCCGCAGCTACAGCTGAGGCTGAGAAAAAGTTTCGAGTTGGAGACAAGGAGCTTGTAGCTCCTGATGGTGAACCGATTGTGGTTCAGCTTACAGACTCAATGGAGTCTGTTGAGCCAGAGATTGATGTCGTTGATGTCGTTGATACAACGGCAGATGAGGGAGCCATCATAGATGAGGATGACCAGAAGAGACTGTTAGATATCCTAGCAGCTTTTGGCAAAGCCAACGGCCTTGACCCCATCAAGGCATAACAGGGACTTAAGCGTAAGTGTGTCATGCGAATGGCATACTTGCGCTTAACTTTCCGACAGTGTATAGTTAATCTTGAAAGGATTACAAATGACAACAGCACAAACACATGTAATGACAGTCCCACAAATCACCGATAGGCTAACAGCGTTAGCTGATTTTCAGCAGAGTTGTGTCGATATGGTAGTACCATCTCATTCAATCACCGCTCAGGTGGGGCAAATTGGAGAGGCTTATGAGCCTCTTATCAATGTAAATCTAGGCATCGGAGATGCCTCGCAGTTCTTGGTTCACATACAGGACCATGCACATAATCAAATCTTCCAAACTGGTACTGATATCGGTCTCCACTATGGGAGAAAGCTGCTTACAGCACCAGACTTATGGGCTACCAATGTGAATCATTGGTTAAGACAGAAAGACGAAGACACTTCGTATCTCTTAAGAACCAGAAAAGATTTCTTACGATCTTTTCTGAGTTCTCGATACAAGATCGTAAACAATTACGATGTAGCGTTAACGACGCTACAAAAAGCGACTACAGTAGGAGCTTTTCCACACCGATTTGATGTATCTGATACTCACATGAGGCTCACATACTTAATGCCAAATCGAACCGTTGACTTGAATGACGGGGACACACACACATTCGGATTCAGAGTAAGCAACTCTGAGGTAGGCATGGGTGCTGTAGATGTGAAGCCATTCTTGTTTCGTTGGGTTTGTACCAATGGTTTAATCATGGGTACTAAGGAAGTTAAACAGGGTGCTATGCACAAAGTACATAGAGGCTCCGACTTACCGTTAGGTCAGTTGTCTAGTCGTACAATCCTAAAGCAAGCAGAAGTAATTCTCAGCGAAGCTGAAGATGCCATTGAAGGTTGCCTTAGTGATGAGATGTTTAACACATGGAAGCGACAGCTTGAGGCTGCTAATGAAACAGCTTTAGCTGACGAGCCAGTCAAAATTCTAAAAAGAACTAAGTTCTTTACGGAAGCTGAGTCTACCAACATCTTGTATGAGTTAGCACAGGCGCAGCAAACAGTATTCGGTATGGTGCAGTCGATGACAGCTACAGCCCGTAACATGCATAGCGACAGGCGGCATGAGGTTGAGACTTTCGCTGGAAAGTATCTCAACGAGTTAGTGCCAGTTCGATAAACCAACTACTACTCTCTCACCCCTCGACCGAAGGGAGAGGGGTAGAGAGAGAGTAGTTGAGAGCTGGTAAAGGGGCTGAAGCAGCGCAGTTGTATGCCAACGAGCACCGTGTTTCAGTCTCTCTACCAACACTCAACTGTTGGAGAAAGGATTGCTAATGCAATTAGCAGGGAGATGGGACTGTGAAGAATGCGGTACGCCATACGATGGGAATCAAGACCCCGTGTGTACGTGCGATGACATCACTGACCCAGATCTAAAGTCGCTGTTAAGCGAGTGGTATGAGAATGCAGATGAAGAATGGTATCCAGAAGGGAGTGCGAGTGGATAAAACAAATCCGATATTCACTGACGATGATACGCATACGTCAGATGATGAGGTAGCAGAATACATATGTATAGGAGGCGAGTCTTGGGGTGTAGGTCATACACCTAAGCAAGCTATAGATGCTGCGAAAAAAGCAGGGCTAGATAGAAAGTCTGACGTGTGGGCTGTATGGGAAAGCCTTATATCTCACGGGAGGATTAGGTTGATAGCCGAAACCAAATCTATAACAGTAGTTCCACCTATAGATATGGATTGGGATGAGTCTTTGTTTTGGGAATCTAAGTATAAACCTGCGCGATTGCGAATGATTGCGTGTAGTTCTAAGTTTTCTGTTCGGATAATACGAGTACGTACTAACCGAATTGAACGAGAACTCCGCAGGAAAATGCAGCTACAAGGGATAGATATAGATCCAACACAAGCCATAGAAGCAGTTGAAGAACTCTTGAAGGGAGACGCGAATGGAGATTAGTGTGAACTCTACAACGCAGAAACGTGTGACATACGACACGAATCATGTGTTGAAAGGTGAGAAGGAAAGCTCTGATAGGTATCTGTCAGTGCATATCAACTCACCCACTGTAGCTGAACTACTAGATATCTTACGTGTAGCAGCGGAAGAAGTAGGCGGTGACGCAGTGGTATGGAGTCAAATTTCAGACTCAAATAGGTGGTATATAACCTGCCGTGAGAGAACGGAGTTTGATGATGCCTAGACAATTACATAAATTAAATCTAGACATAGTGCTACCTGTAGAAATGGAAGTTGACGATATCGTAGAACTGTTTGAGCAGAGCTTCGATGTATGGTTAGCTGAGACATTTAACGGAGCAGTAGTGGGTGTAGATTTACACATGCCAGTAGCAGGACATGGCTGGAGAGAACGGTATCGTACAAATGTACGCTTAATGCTCACAGCACATCTTGATTCATGGCAAAAAACTCTGGAGAACTATAACGCAGGAAGCATGACACTAGGTAACACAGCTAAGTTATGTGGAGTCTCTCGGACTGCGGTATACCACTGGATACAAAGTAATAAATTGACAGGGCATAAGAACATAGAAGGCGAGTGGATGATTGACACTCAAGAACTAGATGCACTGGCGAAGGAAGGATCGTAGATGGCTGAGAAAATTGAGCCGAAAGTAAACACAATAACCTTTGGGATTGAGGGTATTCCATACTCACAAATCACACTGGATGCGAGTGACCCTGATGGTGGTATAGCTACCGCCTTGTCATGGCACATTGCATACACTGATGCGTTTGATGAAATTCAAGCAGCTCAGACAGGAGCGCAAGAGATTGTAGCCCAACAAGATGCACAAGCTGTGGAACCACAGGCCGAAGGCGGTCACATGGTACAGGAAGCGGTGGCTCTTGGTGGTGAGGAACGATGTCCCGATCACCCAGACCGTGACCCGAAGCCTAGCCAATACGGTGGTACATTCTGTACGTTCCCATTTAATCCACCACAAAAGGTTGAGTACCCTGACGGAACCGTTAAGGTAGTTAAGTTTTGTACGTGGAAAAGTCAGGTGAAGTCATAATGAGAACGCAACGTGAGATTATTCTCAAGGTTGTGTCTCAGTCTGCTGAGCCTGTCCCATCATGGAATCTACAGAAGGTAGATACATTTTGGGGTTGGCTTGGTACGTCTGGTGACCGAGTAGCTCGGTTAATGGCAGAGAATGGTGAGCTTGAACGAGTACGGAAAGGTAAATATGTGTACTACAGTGTGCCACAACCATCCAAACAACAGCGATTGTTGTAAGCCTGTAGAATCACCGTTACAGAAAGGGTTGCGCGAACGCAGAGAACGCATCGCTCATCTACCTGAGTTAGCTAGGTATGAGTACGTATGTGATGGTTGCGCTCGGTTTGTCTGGACTGATGGGTCTAGTCAATTCCTTTCCGAAACAGATACACCGTGTAGATGCATGGGTACAGTACAGGAGGACATACCTGTGCCTACTGACGAACCTGTGCAAGAAAGTGAGAGTACTGAATGGTGGAGAAAATAGAGTACGAGCGAAACCCTGACGGGTTATCGTACACGGAAGAACTTGAGGGAGGCGAAGCCTTACTGAAGTTCAAGGCCGAGAAGATTAGACTGGAAAAGACAGGCGCACATGCTGAGGTACAGATACTTATAAATGATGTACTCTTAGCAGCCGACCAGTTTAACCTGAGTCGTCTAGACCCTAGACAACGCATGGCTAACAAGGCACACAAGCAACTGAATACAGGCAAGACTGAGCTGATAAGCGCAGCCGCACTGAACCATAGGTTTGATGAGTTTTGTATCGGATTGTGGGATGCGAATAGCGCATCCACATTAGCAAGTTGGGTGAACATTGACGGTGAACTCTCTTTACCAGAGTACATAGTCAATCCATTCCTGTTAGCTAATGGTGCAGGAACCATCTTGTATGGGGAACCTGCGAAGGGCAAGTCATGGTTCACCATGATGCTTGCTCAAAGCATTCAACACAACATCGAGTATGTATTCGATGTACGTGGTAAACGTAATGTCATCTTTGTGAATCTTGAACGAGATGAAGATGGTGTCATACGTAGGATGCGAGCGGTGAACAGGGCATTGGGACTTGATTACAATCAAGAACCACTGATGATTAACCGCAAGGGCTGGACATTAGAACGTGTAAAGAACAGCATCGAGAAAAGTATTGAGCACCACAATGCTGAGCTAGTGATACTAGATAGTATCAGTCGTGCAGGATTGGGACTCACTAACGATGAAGATGCGAATGCAATCATGGATCACTTGAACTCGTTAGGCGTGTCATGGCTAGGGATAGCACATACACCTAAGAGTAATACCGAGACTGTGTTTGGTTCTCAAATGTTCTTAGCTAGTGCTGACGTAGTATGTCAACTGACAACTGAGGAACAATACCAACACAATAAACTTGGATTGGCATTGCAAATCACAAAAGCAAATGACATCCCGAAGGTGAAGCTACCTATCTGGGCTATGGAGTTTGATGACTACGGTATACATACCATGCGTGAAGCATACGACGGTGAGTTCTTGGAGCTGACTGAGTTTGCTACATCACGCAAAGAAAAAGTCATAGAGTTCCTACGTGAGAACGGACCATCAACAGTGAAAGATATTTCAGCGTCGATGTCTATTCATAGGAGCACTGCAAGTGGCTTGCTCTCAGGTAACCCTGAGTTTGTAGCACTTGAACGTGATGGCAAGGAACAGATATACGGACTGACCAGTTTGCATCAATCATCAGCGCCAGCGCCTATTGATTATGACAAAGGGTATGAACGTAGTGTGCAGCAAAGTAGCTTCTAAGTGTTGAGTCGAACTCGATACGACTACTATCGAGTATAATAGTACCAACACTTACGGTCAAGCGTAGTGTATTGACTGTGTGAGTTTCGCTTAAGGCTCAACTCAACAGTAAATAGAGGTGTATATGAAAAGGTCTCCGTTAAAAAGGACAGGTAAACTTCGGTCTCGGTCTAAGAAAACTGAGGTGAAGTACAGGGAACGAAGAAAAATAGTTTCTGAGTTACTCAGTACCCGTACTAAATGTGAAGCTGACATAAAAGGAGTGTGCAGTAACAGGAGCGTGGATGTGCATGAGGTAAAAACACGGGGGCGTGGAGGCAGCATACTAGATGTAGATAATCTACGTTGTGTCTGTAGACCATGCCATACGTGGATTACTGAGCATCCAAAGGAATCACATGAGTTAGGTCTGGTAGTACATGCATGGGAGTAAGTATGGGATACCACAAGAATAAAGAAGTCGATAAAGAATCTGAGTTTGTGCCAAAGCGCAAAAAGATTAATCGGAATAACCGAAGGAGAGGAAAGGAGTATGAGCGTAGAGCCGCAGCCATCGTGGGAGGGAAACGAAACCTCGACAAATCCCGACCGCACACAGATGTCGAAACGGTGGATACAGTGTACGAGATTAAGTCAACTCAACAATCAGTACCCAACTGGTTGGAGGGGGCATACAAGCAGCTCGCACTGGCGGCAAAAGAATCGGGGAAGGTAGCAGGGGGAGTCATCAAGGTCTGGACTAGCGGAGCTAAGTCTCGGTTCTTTTTGATTACAGAAATCACAGATACACAGAAAGGATTATGTGATGGCAACGAACGGAGTGGGTCTGGAGACCCTGAGATCCCTAGTTAGAGGGATACTGAATGAGCGAGATGAGGTGTATGCACCTGACCTTGCTAAAGAATTAATGGCTACTCATGGTGATACAGACTGGTGGACATCTCTTAAAGATGATGTGTTCGACAATGCTGTATACAGCGAAGTAGTAAAAGTGATAGGCGCACAACGTAGAGCAGGACAGAAAACTGTGTACGGTGACAGGGCTATCACTGCAAACAAGATGGTAGACCGCATAGAAAAGATGCGCACCTCTCGTATGGGTGGCATGGAATGGATTGGGGATAGGTACAAACGCATTAGTGAAATGACTAAGGCCGATGTCTATTCAGCAGCAGAGTTACGACGAGAACGTGGTGACCTACACAGTAGGTATGCAATGTTCTGGGAAGCTCTCGCAAGGAAGATGGATGATTCACAAGTAGTATCTGATATTGCTAGTGAAGAAGACCTCGACGCACTAAACGAATTAGTCACAGGAAAGGAAGACTAAAACAATGGCAGGTATATTCGCGAAGAAGGCAAACATTTGGAACCACTACAAGGTAACTATTTCATTACGTGAAAAGCTCATGGGTGGTGTACCAAAAGACCCGAAGATTATTGAGGGTTGGTTGAAAACAAAAATGGGAACTTCCAATGAGGAAGAAACCAAACAACAGCTGTATAACACATTGCTTGAGCTAGGCTATGACCTAGCTAAGCGTGAGGAATACGAAGATGAGAAGGGATTAGAGCGACTCATTGACATGCAGAACGATGCATCAAGTGACCTCGCTGCCGTCAAGAATACAAACGGGTTCAAGTTTGATGAGCGTGGTTTGTACATAGAAGGGCGACAACTAAAAGCAGCACTCAAAGAATCTACAAACATTCTATGGGGTGGTGTACGTACTGGTCCTACGAAGAAAGGATTCAAGAGCTTTATCTCAGAACGCCTGATGGTCATAGAGGACAAGGTGTATCTAGGGATACAAGAACCTGATGGTATCGAGACTGTGATAGGTCACGTTACTGGACCACAAGGTCCACGTAGTACATTAGGCTACTCGGAGTATGCGTATCGACCAACCTTAACATTCCACATTAAAGAGTTGAAAGTACTTCAGACTGGACAAAAGTTAAACGATAAGGGTGGACAACCTGCGTTAACACTTGACCAATACGGAGAACTGCTGACTTGTATGGAAGAACAGGGCATCGGAGCTATGCGCTCTATGCAACATGGTCGCTTTGATACGATGGCACTTGAGCCAGTAAGCATAGACGATGTACCAGAGACATCTGGTATCGTTGCCGAAGCAGAGAAGGTGGTGCTCGAAGCAGCTAAGTCCTAACATAATGGGGAGGGGGCATACCCCCCTCTCCATACCGACAAAACACTACATAACTTGACTGCGCAGAACTACACATAACGACAAAACGCTACCCGCCGTCACTCAACTAACCGACAGAACGCAACGCGCCGACATTCATCTAAACTCTACACGCCGACGGAACGAGACCGCACCACACACTCAACGGCACAGTACTGGTCGACAGGACGGAACCAGACAGCACGAAACGGTATTCCCCTAATCACCACCTACCGACTATTCGGTACGCGTTCTCACGGGTCAGAACATATTGACGAAACCAAACAAAACGGAACTAGCCTCTCCGACTATCCGACCCCTGCCCTCACGGAACATTACTCATCGACATTACTCACCGTCACCTGTCGGATCATTTCGACACTCCAATGCGAGACACGTCCTGTCCATACCATACCTACCGACCTTACACTCCCCATCGCCTCCTTCCATCCCGACAATACAGGATAAAATATGTACAGAAAGGATATACATATGAAGGTAACAAACAGGCTGAATTTACCACAGCCAATAGTAGAAGTACTAGCATCAGATAACTACTCGAAGGGTAGTGCTGACTTTAGTGCAACAGAACTCATAGATTCACCTCGTGTGAAGCAGCTTACAAAGCGACACTATGAGGACATCACAGTAGACTGTGCTGATTTGCTCTATCAGTTTGATGGCAAGGCAGTGCATTCATTACTGGAACAAGCCGAAGTCTCAGAAGACGTAGGCTTGATTGAGAAACGCCTTGAAGTACAGGTGGGTACGTACACTATCTCAGGGGCTATCGACTACTACGATGTGAAGCGCGGAGTCATACAAGACTACAAGCGTGTGTCCACATGGGAAGTAGTCATGGGTATCAAGGAAGAACGAGAGCAGCAACTCAACATCTATGCTCACCTAGCTAGAGAGAATGGTTGGGCAGTTAATGGGCTAGAGATTGTATATCTGTTCCGTGACTGGTCTGAAGCCAGAGCTACTCGTGAGAAAGATTACCCACAGGACAGGGCGCAGCGTGTAGACATACCACTGTGGTCAGCATCAAAAGCTCAGGAGTATTTAGAATGGCGTGTCAATCTACATGCTCAAGCATCTGAAGAATCTGATACCAATCTACCTCTATGCCTACCACATGAGAGATGGGAAGAACCCACTACCTATGCGGTAATGAAACAAGGACGCAAGAGTGCAGTACGCGCGACAGATGAGAAGGGGGATAAGTTTCTCTCTCAGGAAGCAGCTACTACATGGATGAACTTGAATGTAAAAACTCGTTCAGACCATCATGTAGAGACTCGCATAGGTGAGCCACGCAGATGTCTCAAGTACTGTAACGTAGCTTCGTTCTGTAATCAATGGAGTGATTGACTGTGAGAGGCAGGTAAACATTTGACTATCGCGGTGGCGATACCTCTCACACCCAACCAGAAAGGATTGCAAGTAGTGGTGTAAAAGGCAACCACACTTAACAACTAGTTCTAATATAGCAGGTTTTTAGTGGAGGGGGGAATGGGTGGAGACCAACCCCCTCCACTAAGCACTGAAGACAGGCTAGAGGGTAGCCTGTAAACATAATAAACTATGTGTTACTTTTTTGCTTTAGCTTTCTTGGGTTTAGGTGCATCATACACAGCAGGTACACCTACCGCACTTGCTTTCTTGCCGTTCTTTTCGATACTAGCCATTACTTCTTCTCCTTTTTCATAAATCGACCTGTCTTTGGGTCGCGCTTTAATGTTACTAGACTAGCAGAATCATCTCCCACTAGCTTCTGAGCTACACCTGACTTAACAACACTAGCAAAAGCACTGACTACTACTGTAGCTATCAGAGCCATAGCATCCATGTCTATATCAGCGATGCTCATACCTGCCGTCACCCCCACCGCAGCTTGCACTGCGGTTGACGCGGCACGTTCCAAAATATCCCTATATTCTTCGTTCATTAGTTCTCCATATCATCTACTAGCCCCATTGCAGAATCAAACGCATCCTTTAACGCGCTTTGAGCAGCATCTATCTGATCCATAGATGTCTGTACTTGATCCATTAAGGCTAATTGCTGTTTATTAACATCGCCTGTAGGCGGTTCCCCTAGAAACTTAAAGGCATCGTTCAGCCCTTTAGACCTAGAGAAGTACGGGTTATCTGCTACCGTACAGCCCCAATGTAAATGGGGTCCAGTTGATTGCCCTGTAGAGCCAATCTCTCCTATTTGTTGTCCGACACTGACGGATTCAGAGCGGCGGACACTCGGCGCGGCATTGAAATGAGCGTATAAAGTGTACCCAATAAGACCACCAGTGCTGTCATTGTGACGCAGGAAAACAGAGTTACCAAAGATAGCCGCCACATTTTTCCTCCACGCGACTGTTTCTTCAGTCGTGAATACATCATTAACTACTCCATCCATAGGTGCGTACACAGGTGTTCCGATAGGAGCAGCAATGTCATTGCCCGAATGCCCCTTACCTGAACTTAGTTCAGGTCTTAAAACACCGTAGAAACTTGATACAGTTCCGCTTACAGGAAAGCCAGAGTACGTTAATCCATCTAAAGTTCCTGCGAAATTTAGTCTTGCCATCTTCTATCTCCAATCCCCATTCTATAATTATTAATAGCAGTAATACAACCAGTAGCCATTCGATACACGACTCCTAGCTCTTTAATGTTTTAGTCCCACCATAGTATTCCACAGCATGACCATTCTCTATTAACGCGTCGTTGAGATTCACTCCGTCGCAAATCAATTCTCCCAAAATTCTCCCGTACTTTCCCCTCCCATGACTCACCAGTATTATTTCCTCAGCCTCAGATACCATGTGCTTGGTGAATTCCTTTGCTAGTAATCCTTTGGCCTTGATAGACAAATTTTTTGTCCTGCTCTCCCATGTGTCGAGTCCCATTAGTCTTATTCTTTGGCCTGATAACCACACATCGAACCCTAAATCTATATGCACATCCACTGTGTCGCCATCAACGACCCTGTCTAGAGTTACCTTATACTCATACATCAATCATCCCTCCTGCGTATATCAATCTCATTGCTAAACGCTTCAAATAATTTACCCAACCCCATCGATACAGGTAGGCTGAGAACCGCGAGCGCCGTCAAAAGCCCCTCAATATTTTGTAAAGTTTCTACGTTACCTGTAGCTGACCAGATAATCCTAGCTCCTAGAGCCAACCAAACCATGACTACGGGGACAAAGATGATCCCCACCAATAGCTGAACGCCTGTAATGGTAGTGCCACTACTGGTTTTTTTAGGCTCGTCATCTGTCATGGCAGCTCCAAGCGTCCCACCCTTGTATTTCCCAGATCTCATACGCGGCCTGTGCGTTGTCTACGGGTCTAAACAGGTGGTACTTTTTAGCCAGCTCAGGCCAGTACCCTGTGTTTATTTGAAACAACCCAACGGAAATACCTGTCCCAATCCCTATGTCACCTATGGCATCTATCCTGCCTGAGCTTTCACACATCATTAGATCATACAGCTTCACAGCATAAAAGTCGTCGTAAAACCAACGGTCTATTTCTTCTACGTAGTACATATGTGCTGTTACATACGAACGCCAACTTGTTTGTGCTAATACGTTAAGCAATTCCCATCGAGACAGAAAAATTAAATCATTCGCAGCAGTATCGGTAGAAAGAGTAATGTCTTTAGTCATCCTCGCACCTATACCCTCGCTGAGCGGCGTTACAGGGGCCATTACGAAGGGTGTGTGTACTTGCACAATAGACGGAGGGGGTACTGCATACGATACATGCACCACATTAGGCAAGGTAGCTGGTAAGAGCATGAGCATACTCAAGGCAAGACCAGCGGCTATTACACGCTTCATTGTTACTTAACGGAAACGGGTGCTTCCGTATTTCCTGTGGCATTAAGCACTTGAATCTTGGTTGTGTTCGCGATTATGAAGCTCGGAGCGTCGATTCCTGTGCCGTCACCTATCTTACTAGAGCTAATCGTCAGAGTTCCCGCCTTAATATGGTCTAGGTCTATGCCACTTCCATACGCAGACACGTTAGATATGGTTAATGTACGGCACTGAGATGCAGCCGTAGCAGTGTGTATGAGTATCTTATCGAAGGAACCACTGGTGACCGCAGGTACTTTAACCGCCCCACGGGTGCTGGTGACTGTAATATCAAGCACCGCTGCGTTAAGTGTAGGCCCTACGGAGATACCGTCTGCCACATTATTAAGAATATTTAGCGTAAATATCTCTGAGTTGGCTAGGCTAAACGTCTTAGCTTCTACACCTGTAATAATTATTTCATCACACTCTAAAAAGAATGCGTTTGAACCTGATGTGTCACCTAGTATTTGAATAGCAGCCGTACTCCCTAAGTTTGCCTTACCAATCTCTAGGTCCGTAATGCTAATGTCCGCAGCTCTAGCTCCACTCATGTTGATCTGTAATGTATTTACCTGTAGCTCACGCTCTACAGATGACGTATTGTCTTCAAACGTCCACTCTTCCCCGACCTTAAGGGTCTGGTCAGAAGCTACCGCAGCTACATGATATTGCGCTGGCTCGGGGAAATGAGGTGCTGCTCTGGTAAACACGACTGACGTACCAATAGCAAAACCTGTAACTAACAGACCCACCCCAATTCCCCAAGTACCAACTTTCCACACGCCCCCCGTAATGTGTAGACCTTTAAGTGAAGCAACCCGCAGGTTGGGTGGCTGCCAACCGTTTAATGACGGTAGGCGTACATTAATTTCAGGCGTTTTCCATTTAGGTGCACCGATTCTAATCGGTGGTAAGTGGACATCTTTAATCTGAAAAATCCTCTTAAAGAAAGAGGGCTTTTTATTCTCATCCATCAGTCATCTTCCAAATCATCTACGCGATCTTCAAGATCCTCGATAGCTTCCTCTAGTTCAGATGAATCAAATGCTTTCCCCACTGTGTACATACGCGCCATCTCCTGAGTCATGGCGATCTTGTCTTTCAGTGCTTCAATGTCGTTTTGCAACACCGCAATGTCAACGGTGGTTTGTTCTTCCTGAATAACTCCAACGGTAGAGGACAGATTTCCAACAGTCGAATCCAACTGAGCCACGTACCAGATGATCCCGAATGCTTGAGCGATGATGGCAACTACAATGCCTATCGACATTTTGATGTTGCTGAAATCCATTACGCATTCCTTGTGATTTTCATGTAGCTACCTACCAGTAGTGATGTGTTACTACCATTCGCAGTGTTCTGCGCCCATTGGAAATTCAAATTCCCTGCTGTTGAACTGTTGTGAATTGTGGCAAATATAGGTACGACCACTTTGTTATCAGCACCCGTACCCTGACCTGCCAAAGCCATTGTTTGAGTCTGGTCGTGCATGGAGTTGTAGGTTGTAATCGCTCCACCACCAGACGGAGCAGCCGCGTTAATTGCTGACGATCCTGTCTGCCCCCATTCAATCGTGCAGCCTGATACCGATCCGATGTCCCACTTAAACTTTACGTCTGGTGTTGTACCTGATAGGTAGATCAACACAAACTCAGCGACGTATGTAGCGTTTGCTACTAATGCAGTGGTGAAGTCCGCCAATGTGGTTAACGTAGCGGTGTTGTTAATCGTTTGCTCGGCACTAAGTAATGCAAGATTAGTACTTGCACCGTCAGCTACTTCAACAATCTGTGTGCCATTCCCATATGCAAGAACATTTTTTGTAGAGTTATACTGTATATATCCTGCGTCTGTGGCAGATGGAGATGAACTACCAGTTATTACTAATTGTGTAGGAGTTACCGTACCGTTAGAACTAACAACAAGACTGTCAGTACCAGCCGAATTTTCTACAATCATCTTCCTTGCGCCACCTGCATCAGCTAAACGCATAGTTATGTCAGCTCCTGAAGTAGCTACGATAGTTGGAGCAAAGGTACGAGTTCCTTCCAACGCTTCCTTATATTGATTAAGGTCAGCAGCTAACGCTGTATCGCCCGCTGTAACATTAGATAAAGCCATTAGCTATATATCCTTCCCGTGTTCCACGCACTTGTATCATAGATCAAAACCTCACCGATGTCAGTTAGCTGGTTGATTTCAGCGAATGACACGGTGTACACTTGCGTGTCTCGTCCATCTTGCGGAATGACTCCAGAGGATCTTAAACTCAACATCTTAACTGAATACGTGCGATTAAAAATATCGGTTAAAGTAATCAGCCTGTTCGCTGAGTTAAACAAAAACTCTTCCGACACTTTTGCACCGTAACGAGATTTACCCCCGCCTTTAAGGGATAAGTCATCTGCAACCACAAAATCCATCTCAAACATCCTCCGCCGATCAGGTGCAATAGTAGTGTCTAATACAGCCGATTCAACAGATGCTACGTTTGTCCCACCTACAGGACGAGTCATTTTTAAAATGTATCTAATTTTATTAAATCTAATTTCATTAGTAATATTAAACGTCGTATCGTTATCTGTAGATGTGCCTATAACTGTGCCCGTAATATCACCACGTTGAACATTTTGTTGAAATGTATCTTGATAATCATCTGAATCTATTACATAACTTATAGTTGTAGGCGATGATTCATTAGACCCTCGTGATAATAATCTCGCTCCGTTAAGTAGCTTTGGCGATGATGCTTGCCCTACATCCATCCACGATCCTACTATGTATTGATTATCACTTGACTGAGCAAACTTATAATCAGGGTCAGTATCAGGTAGCATTCCCGTTTTAGGCAACACAATACCTCGAAGTGTTCCTGATGTGGGCGGGTTACTACCTGTTGCATCTGTGCCGTACAAAATCCATGAATTTGTAGACCCCAGAATGCTGCTTCCAGCTACATAAATCCCTTTAATTGCAGGAGTTTCAGTAAAAGTTAAGGTGTGCCAATTAGTTGTATTTGGTTGCCCTTTCATAATGTATGACACGCCTTGATTATTTACTAATGAAAAATATATCCAATCAGAATCGCCAGTAATTCCCGTAATGCGTCCATCTAACTCTTCAGTTCCAACCTGTGCTGCGCTAGGGGGCCACACAATAGTCAAAGAGTTATTTATTGCATCAATTTGTAGCAGCCTACGTCCATATTGTACGTAACATTTCCCATCAATCCACACATACGGACGAGATCCATTACCTGCATTGACATCCCACACTTCATTATCACTGCGGCTTTCCCATACATTTAACGAATCGCTACCATCTGATCGCCAAATAGAATTTACTTTAAATACATATATATAATTACCCACAACCTCTAACCCTGTCACCCAATCGTTAGTAGTTGTTCCCATAGCTATAGCATTAGACCACGCGCCACCAGTATTAGTTCCGTCAACATTTGTACGAAGCCTACCGTTTCCATCACACGACCACAGCACAGCGGCACTAGAAGTTTCTCCACGTATAACAAAAAACAATACTGCTGAATTTGCTAATGTCGATTGGGTCCATGTAACTCCTGCATTAGTAGAGTAATAATAATTAACGGGAGCTTTGTTGCTTGTCTGAGCTACTGTTACAAACAATGTGTCATTAAAATCAATTATATCGCTGAAGTAATAACCATCCGCCAAAGCCATGTTAGTTTGCTCAATCCATAAATTAGATGCACTGTGGTAATACATTTTTCTACCACCAATAGCCCATAACCGACCAGACGATGGCGAATACATAAATTTAACTACAGGAGTTTTTGCATCTCCTTGAGTAAAAAAGTCACTTGACCCTATTTGATAGTTTTGAAAATGGTATGGCCCTGCATACAAACGTCCTGCGTAGCTCGCATCCACACCCCTTGTAAACGAATATTTAGTAAGCGATCCTGCTTCTTCATACTCCACTGAGTTAAATCCGCAACCACCTTGCCATTCTTCATACGCTACTGGAATTTCTACTTCAATAGGCACAGAAGCGTAATCATATGAAGCAGTATTAAATTGTGGCGTAATTTGATCAGCTAAAGATGCTCGATACCCCATTATTCCTTCATGCTCGTGAAGCATAAAGCCAACTTTTTGGTTGTCTACTTCTAGGTAAACATCATATGGCGTATCTACGCGAGAGCCAGTACTAATAAGAGACATTACTGGTAAGGGCTACGAATCATAGGAACTTGCGGAATAATATATCCCCATGCGTTTGTAGCATCCTTCTTTCTATCTATAATTTGAATTCGTCTAGCAATAGCTTCAAATTCTTCCGTTGTTAACCCTTCACGCTCAAATAAAATTTCTGCCGCTGCGCCGTACAAAATTTGCGCACTTCCTTCATCAAGTTCCATAGTATTAGTACATTGAGTACTAGGAACTGTTCCTAGTGTAGATAAATACTGTCTGCCTACCATACGAATTTGCCGCCCCGCAACAGGAACCCATGCTAATTTTACGCGCTGTGTTGTAGCATCACGGCGTAGTAAATGCGCGTCTCTAAATGGGTACACGTCCTGTATAAGATTGGACTCCCCGTAGTAGAGCCATGCGCGGTTAAAGAATGCGGTCGCACCTGTAGTTCCGCCTGCCACAATTAAGGTCGCTGTCAACGTGGCGGCGTTCGTCGGAGAGATGTCTTTCTCTACCGTAAGCAGCTCCCAACCTGTCCCACCATGCAACGAAGAGGCAGTGTCACCATCATCGTCAGTAAGCTGAATTCTGACCCCAGAGGTGTCCCGAGTATTCACCCACATTCCGAACGTCATGCGCCGTCCTGCGGCTTGTGAGGCTGTTATGGACATACTGCCAACTGTTTGTGCCAGAGTACCAGTAGTGGCAGCAGCAGTAGAAAGCTTCATGCAGCTTGTGTCGTACTTTGGAATCAAGCGATCCGTGTTGGTTTGGCTGACTATCGTGGCTGTGGTGTTGCTCACCGTCCAGCTTGTAGTCGTATTGCCTACTGGATTACTTAAAACATTCCATTCAGGGGTAATTGATTGAGGATCTTCTACAAAAATATACATCGGGCCTGAACGAATATCAGGGTTCACATCATAGCTATCATTCAGCCCATCGGATGTAGTTGTATCGTCATAAATCAACCTGAAAGCGTGTTCAAACACATCATCTCGTAATCGCGCTTCATCAAGACACTCGAACTTGAGCGACGGATCGTACCGATGTATCTGGTAATCCGTACCACTAGCCACTGTTTCACTGAACGGTGGGTCAACAAACACAGTCCCTGTAGCAGACACAAACTGAGTAATGCGCCTTACATCGTATTGAAGATTCCCTGTACCTGTAATTCTGACATAGAAATCAATGATCTGGTCGTCACCAAAGCGAGCTAACGACGTGTCTACGAGCGTATTGAACGTACCTGACCCTGCACTCGTAGTCGTGTCCGCCCAATAATCGTTGATAAACTTACTGAACCCCACGAGAAGATCACACCCTGACGTTGTGGTGACCCCACTGGCGCTAGTCGGGAATCCTATACCTACTGGACCCATTACCATGTCAGGCTCCTATCGTCGCTCGTTATTTCTGTATGTATCAGAATTAAAATACGGGCGGTCATGAACCGTACCCAGCAAGTATTCCTCAGCCGTAGCAGAAATGAGTTCCCAATCATCATTTGTAATATCGGTACGCTCCCATGATTGCGTGGCGCTGTCTAAATCAGTCTCGGTTACCGCCAGTTTTGTATCATCAAGGGACACTGTGTCTGAGTCCTTGAAGATCCACCGCAGTTCGCCCGAAACTTTCGATCTAATTAGTTTCATCGGCTATGCTCCTGACGCTGCTTGATTACCTGTACCCGTTATCAGTATTGCGGTCGCTGAAGTGGCGGTTCCGATCTTTCCGTAATTGGGTGATGTAGGTGTGGTCGAATAAGCTCCTGCTGCCGTCAAATACACATCACTTCCTCGCGTTAGTCCGCTTACATCGGTATTAGTTCCACTGATAATTGTGATGGTTCCAGCCGAACCACCCGAAATAGCTGCCTCAGAAATACCAAAGAAATTTGGAGCTGTTGTCTGACCCGTGGGCATCGTGTAGATATTGCCCGTCCCGTCGTAACCGTTGCTGTTATTCGCCCAACACACGATCATTTTTCCGCCTGTATATGGACCAACATTTTGCGCCGTACCGTTTGGACCCGTGCCTGTGGTGTAGTTATATATAAGGTCTTCACCCGCAAGCACGTATTCCATATTTTGCCCGATTCCTAAAGGTACGCCATGCACACTGTCGTCGTTACCCGTATAAGTTACATACAGATTTCCGCTGGTTTGATCCACCGCAAAATTCACTAATGGTGGGTAGCTGCTTGTTAAGTCTGTTTCACCACTAAATCCAAAAGGTCGAGATGCCGCAAAGTCAGTTCCACTTGTTAGTCGAAGCGCAATTACCACCGCTTCGTTATCAGTATTGCCACGATATCCAACATGAGTGAATTTGTTTACATCGTCATAATAAATTTGATGCGAGTGTGCCGTGGTGTTTTGAGGCGCAGTGACGTTGATATTCATTGGCCCTGCTGTAAGAGCGACCGTTGGGGTTGCATCTGTATAACTGTACGCCTCGGCTATCAACATTTTACTTTTATGCGATACCCGAACAATTCGGTTGTTTTGGGAATCCCAATCGCAACGCGGATAATACGTGCTACTACGACCACCAGCCGCTGTAGTATTGCTCGCGGCAGTAGCTGTAATCGTTGAACCAGAAATAGTCAGTTTGTAAAAATCGGTCCGATATGAATTGTTAGAGTCAGTACAACAGGCGATGGCTCGACCGTCTGACTCACTAAAAATCACATTATTTTCGTGGTCGGACATACTTGAGGACCCTGTGCGGATACTTATAGGCGTTCCGTTATTTGTAACGCTTGTACCAGAGAACGTACAGGAAGCAACTTTATGGTCGTAGGTGCTCGCCTCTTTAGTGTAAATAACCCAGAGTTGATTCAATGTGGTGTCATACACCGCATCTAAATTCTGACAATTCGTATAGGCAGACTCTAAAGCTAATGGTGTGCCCCATGTAATAGCCGAGCCTGATACAGATCCCATCGCTACAGTAGGCACATCACCATTACCGATGTCAATATACGCAGTCCACACGTTTCCAGTATCAGGGTCGTATCCGCACGTTACCCAATTCACCCCGCCCGCTTCAAACAATGCACCCGTTGCAGGGCGCGAACCATCTGCGCGAGTGTCAGCAATCGTTGATACAGTGCCATCACTATTCAACGCAACTGCGACACCAGCACCAGATATAGCACCAGTCGCTGTCATTTCTTTTGTGCCACCACTCGCAGGAGCAGGAATAGCAGAGAAATTTGGAGCACTCGTCGCACCTTGCGAAGTGAGAACTTCTCCCGATGCCCCTAGAGGTAACTCTGTGATAGCCCCACTAGTATTGGAATAGAACACTTTGTTGTTGCCAGCGTCCAACATTGTGGCTGCGATCTGAGAGACCGTCGCGCTCTTGGTTACGTTAGAATCATCGACATCAGCGATGAGGAACTTGTCACCTTCTGCCAGAGTAGTAACTGCTGCTGCAGCGGCATTGACGCTGACATCTACGTCGTTTGCGTCCACGTTGATAGCGTTACCAGCACCTACATTAAGAGTGACATCGCCCGATACGCCGCCGCCTGTAAGTCCGCTACCAGCGGTTACGCCTGTAATGTCACCAGAAGCCGTACTGACTTCCTGTGTGCCTGAGTTATTACGCCAGTAAAGCTTGTTGTCCGTGGTGTTGTACCACATATCACCTGTTTGCAGTGATGCGGGATCGCCACCTGAGCCGCGAGCCATGTTGAATCTGTCTGTGGCATCGACGGTAGTACCCGTAAGGGGTGCGTCTCCTGCGTCTAATACGCCGTAATCGGAACCGAGTTGTACGTTCCTCGTAGTAAATGTAAACCCTGTGAGGGTAGGAATAACTGTCACACGCTTTAATGCCACTGCGTCTGCACCATTGAGGTATGCCTGTACCCAACCTGATGCGTCACTAATGAGAGGGTTGGCGATAGTTGTCCCGCCTGTAAGCCCTGCGTACATTGTCTGTGTGATATTGGTGGTAGTGTCTAATTGTGCGACCTGTATGCTCACACCAGATATCGGCACACCAGAACTGTCTAAAACTTGGTAGCGTAATGCTTGGCGAACCATGTTATCTCCTTAGCTAAAAGAAGGGGAGTCCTCCCCAGTGAGTATCCCCTTCTCATAGTTTAACGTATTAACCCCAGTTAACTGGTAGCAAGAACGCAATCATCTTGGTATTGTTCCCAGCAGAGATTCCTTTAATAGTGGAATCATTCTGCTCGAAACGACCAGACTCAACCGTTACATACTTCACGTCATTCGCAGCCATAGTGATAGACAGGTTGCCCTGACCCTGTACCTGCGCTGGTGGTCTGTCACCAGCCGTGATTGTTACGTTGTTCGCACCACCAGCAGAGTCAATAAACCCTAGAAGTACAGGTGAACCAACACCCGTCACATCCAAAGAGAATCCATCAGCCCCAGTGGCAATCGCGGTCCAAGCCGCAACTGGCAAATCCGCACTTGCTTCGTTAAGGGTTAGTTCTGTGAGTGTTACTGCTGTAACTGCCATTTGTCTATCCCCTTTCCTATACTGAAATACAGTCGGCGGTAGCCAACACGTATGGTCGCGTAATTTTGTATCCGTAGAGGTGCAAGCCTTTAATAGCGTCAGAGAAGGCCGACTCAGGTCGGTATCCTTCAACACTATTAATCTGCTCTGCATAAGTAACACCGTCTGCGTGACCAGCGATAACGTAATTTCGTCCTGCACCAGCAGAAGGAAGGTTGTTAGAAACAATAATCCTCATACCAGAAGCAGCACCGATGATTCCGTTCTCAAGGTCTTCACGGTTTGCTTGTGTACCGTATGACACGAAGTTAGCGTTTTTCTGTAACCAACCGTGATAAAACGGTGGGATTACACACCAACGGCCAGATCGTGGCACGTTGTTTTCGTCCAACTTCTGTGACAGATCAACAAGGTTCTCATACGCATCGACGTTACCTGTACCAATGGTCATGGCTCCGAGAGCGTTACCTGTGTCTACCTGTGCTTGCATTGCAGCCAACACCGAAACGTCAGCAGCATCTCCAAGACCCCAAGCTGCGTCACGCATGGCTACGTCCATCAACGCACCATCGTCACGTACTTGCCTAGCGTCTACATCATCTACTTCAAATGCAAAGTACTTCGCCTGATCTATCGTGAGCACCTGTTGAGAATCGTCAAGAGTCTCAGGTGTGATAGCAGTTGTGTTCTTTACATAATCAGCAATAGTTACACGCCCGATTGATGTAATTCGGACGGTATCCCCCATCTGGTCTATGTCACCTTCATAGTTTCGGTTACATAGGTTTACCGCAACGTGGGCATCGTTAAGATTTTCCAGTAGCGTTGCAGCCCATAATGAAGGAATAAATCTGTCTACAGACATGATTTCTCCTAGCTAATAGTTAGCCACCTCGGAGAGCTTTCTGACGAATTTCTTTTGGAATCTTCATTAGCTCTTGCGGTGACATATTTTTCATTTTATCTATAGTCAACACTGAACTACTTGTTGTTGCGCGTTCGGGAGAACCTGCGGCAGCTTCTTTACGTTGTGCTAATCGGGAATCAGAACCTTCAGACATAGTATCTATGTACTCCTTTGCGTTGGTAATAGCTTCTTCTAATGTACGCCCTTGTTGATCCCATATTGGCATCTTAGCGACTTCATCAGCAGATATACCCTTTGCTTCTGCATACCCATACACACGACTTGAGGCTTCCGACGCTCTGCGTTCGGCATCATTAAGTTGATCGTCAGTGACTTGACCAGCCACAGAGTCAGGAGATGCACTACTCAGTTCTTCTCTCAATTCATTCTTTGCAGAATTTAACGCGCGGGAATAAGTATCCTCTTGCCGTTGTTCGGCTAAAGCATTTTTCCCTTCATCTGACATTACATCGGATAATCCAACATCCATCAAACTACGTATACCTGCAATAGATTCTTGAGTATTTTCAAGATCTGATTTAGTGGCAAACTCATCAAGCCTGTTTGTGAGGCGGTCTAGAGAACTAGTAGCTCGATTAGTGACGTGTTTACTGTCACTAAAATCTTTCTTTAGTTGGTCTAGCTGCGACTGTAACGAGCTTATAAGTGTGGATGGATCTGGATCGGCTTGTACTTCAACGTCATCACTAAGAGCCGCTTGCGCATCGGTATCTTCAGTGACATCAGCTTCTGTAGTCCACTCGACTTGAGCATCTACTTCTTGCGTCATTGTTCCTCCTTAGAACATCTGTTTGCATAAGTTTATAAGTGGTTAGCTATGCCCGTCAACTACTAGAACTTTCTCTTAGAGCGAGCCATTAGCTTACCTTGTGGTGTTACTGGAACTAAACCGCGTGTAATATACAACGCAACGTCTAAATCTGGATCTAATCTGCGTAATTGTTTACGCAATCTAGCACTCTCTTTGTCAATAAGTTTTAATTGTGCTGTTAATACATTAAGTTCGCCTTGACTTGTAGCAGTATTAATAGCCGTCACTAGCTCGTCATATGTATTAATTGGGTCCAGACCCCTAGCTGAAGCAATTCCACTTAGAACAGTTTTTCTTTTATCAAATGCTAAATCTAACTGATCCCAATACTCAGTTTCTTTATTAACGTAATTATCCATCCGTATAAACTCATGCAGTTCTTTAGGCCATTGTCCATAATTTAAATCAAAGAACTGGTCGAATCTAGTTTGTTCATCTGGAGCTAATGATTCTCGTAATACAAATACGCGCTCATCTATTTGGTCCCAATTACGAATGTTACCTATAAGCAATGATGGGTCGTTTACTATGTCGTAGTATCTACCTACTGCACGTAATACAGGGTCTTCTGACTCAGCGTAATCTATACCTGCGGCGTTGTAATATGCTTGCTTAGTTACAGCTAGGTCATGTTTAATATTTCTAAACTGTTTGCCAAATTCTTCTCTAGGAATTTGACCAGACTCTACTAATATAGCTAACTCTCTAGCTTCTTCTGCCGCAGTAGCCTCAGCTTTGGTAGCGTTTACACGAAGAATAGCGTCCATATCACCGCGATCTGCTAGCGTCTGATTACGTGCATCAATGGCTCTTATAATTTCAGGGAATTCAGCTTCAACCTCATTTTTTTCTGTAGAAGTAAGCTCTTTCCAATCACGGCCATATAGCTGTTGAGACCTATCATCGCGACGTTCGTATGCTGTTACAGGTGCAGATTTAATACCTGTTATGTTAGAACCTACAGCTAATACGCTAGGACGAGTGTATGTAGATGGGTCTGAAATTGAAAATTCTGGGTCTTGCGCCACTTCATTCATTAAGTCTTGTACAGTAAACGGAGCTTGTTGTCTCATTAAGTTCCAAAACGATAGTCCAATAACTCTTGGATCAGATGTTCTAAAATTAACCTCACCACCTGTAAATGTTTCTTCCATAATAAGATCAAACAATCGTCCCATAGATGGACTGGCTTTTGTACGTGCTAATCGCGTAGCTGCACTTGTAGGTCCTTCAGTTACAGCAGTCCCGAATAATGCTAGTAATGAATCCCATGAACCAAACAACGATACATCTTGTCCCTGAGTTCTTACTCGCATAAAGTTGGAATCCCAATGAGGTTTCCCTTCCATGTCGTACCGTATAGGACTCCAATCAGTTTCCTCACCGTTCATTTCGTTCAATCCCCATGTAGCTAAACTCATAACTGCCATTGTGCGAACGATCATATCTCTAGCTAATGCTCCATCAGGACCATCTTTATACGCAGCCTTTTTAAGAATTGATAATTGAGAATTAAAATAACGTGGTGCAAAAAAGATTGCAGTTCCTAAATCTGAAGGTACACCTGCTTTAAATCCAGTAGCTTCGTTAATAGATTGAATCATATCTTCACGCGTGGCGATGTCTTTTCCTGACATCTGGCCTTGCAAACCTAATTTCTTAAACGCCCCTCTGTTTTGCGTTGCATTCTTATACATTTGTAATCGCAACAAGTTACCAGTACGACTAAAGTGATGGTTCGACCATTTTGCACCTTTACCAATTACAGGTAAATTTGTAACTCCACCTTTAAACATGAACTCACCCATGTCATCTAGCTTTGCCCAATACCCTCCGTCTTTAATAAACGAGTCAATCATTTCAGCATGATCTACTATGAACCTGTCATAAAATCTAGGATTCTTTAATGCATATGATGAGATTGCAATCATTTTGGCTGAGCCAATAGGGTCCATACCTATTGCAAGAAGTCCTTGAATACCAATAGCCGAAAAGTCAAGGGTTGCCATGAGCGGTCGCGCAAAGTTATTAAATTTTCTGACTAATCCACCAATGCCCGTGTCATCAGCTACTTTTAAGTATCTGTTTATTTCGTCAGAAAATTCTCCCTCAAATGTTCGCCCTGAAAAAGTAAGATTATCAAGAGTACCTGTAGTTTCTCCTACTTGTTGCGCTTCTTCTTTAGCAGCATTGTATTTAGCCGTAGCTTCGTCTAATAACACTCGTTGTTTTCGTATATCAGCAATTGTTTGGTCATAACTTCTTGTCGACTCAGTACGTCTTAATGAATTTTCTTGATTTCGTAATGCAGTCGATAA
>Ga0208013_1000344_pt1 | contig 27316 bp, 25 predicted proteins | sample 16_taG_FD_184091 | JGI IMG/M metagenome (GOLD analysis project Ga0208013, IMG submission 184091) | Marine viral communities from the Subarctic Pacific Ocean - 16_ETSP_OMZ_AT15313 metaG (SPAdes) (version 2) | ecosystem: Environmental > Aquatic > Marine > Oceanic | place: Pacific Ocean | collected...
GGTTGATCCCATTTATTTTGATCTTCAGGACTTCTTGTAAGAGACTCACCGGGAATAGGTCTTTTAAAAGAAGTACCTATTTTATAAAAGTCATCTTGTGCTATTTCTGACATTGTTAAATCCTACGTGGTCTGATAAGGCTGTGAAAAGGTTCCAAACTGTGGAAGACCAATAGTTTGCAAAGGTTGGAAAGGTTGGAAACCTCCGTAAATCCCTTGAGATTGATTTGCATCTTGGTTCATTAAACCAGATAGCAAAGAGCTGTATTCTTGTGCGCCAGACATTGAAGAAGTAACAAGACTAGGATCAAGACCACCAAAAGCATATTGAGATTCTTGAAGTTGAGTATTATATCTTCCTAAATTTGGCTGATAAAACTGTCCTAGTGAAAATTTTGGGCCTACATCCCCAACTTGCTGCCCTCCACCCATAATTTTATTAGTGAGTAAGCTTGTTGCTGTACCTGTTCCAACTTGGCTCAACATTTGTCCGGGCTTAGGCATCTCAAGTGATAGCCCTTCTTTCATTTTCTGACCCATAGTTTGAGTTGAAGTATCTATATCATAAATTTTACCAAAAGGATTTCTTAGTTCTTTTTCAGTACCAAGAGCTGAGTTATAGTCTGTCCACTTTTTCATTGAATTTTCTGGAGCATAAACTACTTTAGTAAAATAATTAGGATTAGTGTGTACGGCTCTCAACTTATCTAAAGAAGACAAGTTTTTAAAATCTTCACCTTCTAAGACTCTGTCAAAGTTTGAAAGTCCTTCAGCCCCTACTTCAGTACTTAAATCTGACCTAAAATCACCTAGTAAATTATCTGCAGCCATAGTCTGTTTAGCAGCTATACCGGGAGCATCGAGAAGTTCATTAAATGAAGGCATAGCACTTACCTGAGCAGGAGCAGGAACAAGCCCAGCATCTATCATTTCCTGATTGGGAATAGGACTCTGCATAGGCTTAAGGGACATATTTTGTACTTTGTTAACATCTCTAATATCTACCTTAACACCACCAACTTTTGTAATATTTAACTTATCATCAATTAGTGTTGCTCTTGTTGCAGGGCTTTTAAGCGCACCCCCAATAACCTCTTTGAACTCAGCAAAATTATTAGTGACTTCCCTACCTACCTGACCAAATACACTGTCTGTGCCTTTACCAAAAAACTTAGTAGGCCCACCAACTTTAAATCCCATCGTGTTACCTAAGTACTTTGTAGTGTTTTTTACAAAACTTGTAGCTGCACTAGTAACAGTTTTAAATCCTTTTTGGATACCTACAACTACTCTTCTTGCAGTATCAATTATTGTAGAAGCACCTCTAACTAAAGCACTGCTGTGTTTTAAACCTGCACTCAATAGCCTCATTGCGCCCTGCCCAAGCCCTTTAAACATGGTACTTATCAGTGGGCCTAGTCCCGGTATAAAAGACAAAGCTATTTGCCCAAAGACACCAAGTTTTCCAAACCACTTGCCTACTTTTTTAAACGCTTTTTTAATAAATTTGCCTAACTTTTTAAAAGGTTTAAATAGCTTTTTAAAAAATCCCATTTGTTATTCCTCTGATTTTTTCAAGTCTTCAGTAAGTTCAAAGGCAGCAGAACCTCTAATGTCATCTAAGGTGTCTCCAAAATCATCCATTAAAGCTAACAACCTTGCTCGTTGAGAATTATATTTATCTTCTGTCATAAAAGCTTCGTTAGCTAAAATAGCATTAATAGCACTTACCTTTCTTTCCTTGTCACTTTGGTATTCTTGAAAGTCAAAGTTAGCTTGATCTCTTAGTGACTGCCAAGCTTGAGAAAGTGCTGTCTTATCCATATCAAACTGAAAAGATGCTTGTTGCTGATTAGATGCATTTGTAGCTGCTGTATCTGCAAGATTAGCTTTCCTTCTCCATTCTACATTAGACTGTTCAACTGCTTGAGCATTAGAAACATTGAACTGCTCAACTTGAACATCTTGCTGACTATTGAACTGTCTTATTTGAGTGTTTATTTGAGAAAGAAATTGCTCTGCTTGTAGCTCATTACCTGCATTAATAGCTGCTACTCTATTAGTCTCAGCAGAATTAAACTGTTCAAGGGAATTTACTTGTTGTGAATTAAACTGAGCAAGCTGTCCTGCTAAACTTGTAACATACTGTTGAGTTTGTAAATCACTTGTAGCATTAAACTGCCTAGCAGCATTTTGCTGGGCTACATCACTTAACATTCTTTGCTGTTTTTGTTGAGAGTCCAGCATGTAAGCTTGCTGCTCATTATTTAAATTAGCCATGTCCATAGACAAGAAGTTTCTAGCATTTTCAATACTTACTTTAGTTAGCGAATCTGCTGCTTGCAGATCCATAGAAGCTAAAGTAGTTGCATCCTGCAAAATAGTTTGTTGTCTATTATTTAGATCTTGTAGTGTAGCTGTCTGTATAAACTTACTATTAGCTAACTCTATCTGTTGAGTAGCATTAAACTTAGTCAGATCAATATTAGCCACAGTAGAGGCATTCTGCATTGCAGATTGTTGATCAACATTTAATTGAGCCAATCCCATCTGTTGAGCAAGACTTGCATTTACTTTATTAACTTCTAAACGCTTATTAAGATTAGCTAATTCTGTCTGCTGTGCATTAGTTAAACTCTCAGACGCTGCTTGATTCTTAGCTGTTAGAAATGAAAGTCTCATTTGTTGATCATTAGATAGATTAGCTAACTCCATCTGTTGAACAAACTCTTGATTCTTTTGCATGAAGTTTGCAGATACTTGCATCTCAGCCATTCTTTCTTGATTGACTGCGCTTTGATCAGCACCCATTCTTTCTGCTTCAACTTGTAAGTTAGCAAGTTCTATCTGCTGATCATTTCCAAGATTAGCCATTTCTGCTTGCTGTTCATTCTGCAGACTAGCCAGCCTTACTTGTTGCCTCTGCTCTGACTCAGTTACCTGTGCTTGCTGAGTAAACTGCTCTTGAGTCAGGTTAATCTGTTGAGCAAGGGTAGCTGATTGAGATTCAGCAGATTGTCTATTAGCAACATTAGTTAACCTTAACTGCATCTCCTGAGAAGCTTGCTGTAAGTTAGCTTGTTGTTGATTAGATAAGTTTTGATTAGCCCTTTGTTGTAGGGCTGCTGCATTACTTTGAGCTATTGGAATAGAGGTCTGAATAATTGCATTAAACAAAGCATCCCTACCTACTGTAGAAACACTTAAACCTCTAGCATTTAATCTAGACTCTACTAATTGTACTGCAGGTCTAGCCCAAGTAGGTGTAGTTCCTTCATCAATACCAGCTAATAAACTTTCTAACTGAGCAGATACAAGAGCTTCTTGAGGCATTGCAGCTATTGCAGCTTGTACTTGAACTTCTGCTGTATCAACTTGAGCTGTTACAGAAGCAGGATTATCTAAAATAGCTTCTGCAATATTTTCAGGTATTTCACCTATTTCTTGAAGCAGTGATCTTGCAGCACCTTTAGCTGCTTCACCCTTAACTTCTCTTCTTTCAGCAGCTTCATAACCTACAGAACCTACAATAATAGCCTCAGTACCTGTAGCAGCAACCTCATCTAGTATTGCATTTCGTTGTTGTCTTTCTGCGTCAGGAGTAGCTGCTAATTGAATAGTTTCCCCTGTAACAGGATCTACTTGAGATCTAAGATCTTCAGAAAATTCTGTTTTGGGGGCTAGTCCTTCTTCTTCATCTAATCTATTTCTTTCGGCTGCATCAGTCTTAGTTCTTATTGCTGCGGAAGCTTCAGCTAAACGCCCAACCTCTCCTTCAGCAAAGTCAGTATCTTCAAAACCTAAAACATAATTCCTACCTTTACCTACTGCTGCATGATAAGCAATAAAATCAGGATACGCGCCATTATCTACTGCTTTTTTAGCCCAAGGATATCTAGCGTAATAGGCAGCTTCAGCAGATGTAAATACTTTAAGAGTAGGTGCATCTACACCAAATTTAGCTGCCTCTGTTTTAATATCAGCAGCAGAAGTTAGTTTTCTTTCAGTGTCTTCTACTGTATCAGCAGCAAAAGTAGCAACACCTACATCAGTATCAGCTAACTCTTCTACACTTTGTAAGCGATAAACAGGATTACCAGCACCATCAAGAACTATATTACCGTCTGCATCTCTTTCAAATTGTTCTATTCTGCCAGCTTCTGAAAACTGATTATCTGGAAGAAGACCTGTGTCAGGATCAATTAATGTTGAAACAGTAGATGCTGTGACTTCCTGATCTAATCCCGGAACTCTATAAGGTACTCTTGTACTATCTGCAAAAGCATCTTGTGCAAGAGGTTTTATTGACCCGTCTTCATTTCTAGGAAGAGATTGAATTCTAGTAATAAATCCATTATGTGCAGCAAGCCTTTTAGCATTCCATTGAGTCCACTTAGGATTTACAGACCCATTTTTAGGTATATTGACACCACCAACAGCCGCTCCGATAGTCTGAGTATATTGACTTGTTGGTATCTCATTGCCATTTTCATCTACATAAGGTAAAGGTGCAGAATTATTGCTTTCCCAGTTTCTAATATTTAAATCATAAAGCCTTTCTTCTTGATCAGAAAAATGAAGATCTTCAATAATGATGTATCCAGTGGTATACCCTCTTTTTTTGCGTACCTCTTCATTTCTGGCATCTTCAAGCCATGCATCATCTGCGTAATTAGTTTCGGCGGGAAGCTGACTTTTTAATTGTCTAACTGCAGCAGTGTTTTCATCTCCAGATGCTCTACCATCCTTATCAGTATCAGCTAGTTTTAACCACTCAGCCCACTCCTCAGTTGTTACTACACCATCCTTATTATAGTCAGCAAAATTACCTGTTTGATAAAGTACCTTTTTGAGGTGTTCTTCAGCTTCTTCAAATGACTGATTTCTTTCAGCCGCTTTAGCCTTTATATAATCGTTATAATCAATGGGAGGTGCTGTTGTTATATCTTGCGGCTCAGGTTGCTCATCATCTGGAGGAGGCTGTTCACCCGGTGGAGCTTCTTCTCCAGCAGGAGGTGTATCAGGAATCGTACCTAAATAAGGTGATGAAGCACCACTAAGTCTTTGAGCTTCTTCTAAAGTAGAAGCTTGTGTAAGTGTGCCATCAGGCATTTTTACAAGATATCTACCCCTATCCTGTATATCGTAAAAGTCAGGACTATATGAACCACTAGGTGCTTTATCTCCCCAATCATCTCTAGTTGTAAAATTAGAACGGTAAATATCTTCTTCTGAAAGAGTAGGAGCAGCAGGAGTTTCCCCAGTAGTTGTAGTTGCTGTACTTGCAGGAGGAGGTCTAACGCCTCCGCGAGTATCGGCCCATGCTTTAAAGTCTGCAGCAGCTACTGAGCCATCTGCCTGAACAGTAACTCCTTGGTTTCTAAGGTAATTAACATCAGCTTCACTTAGGTTTTTACCTTCATGCCCTACCCCAAAACGCCCATCTGCAGGACGCTCTGTTGAGAAAGTTTGCTCTGGAGGTTGCTCTGGAAGTTGCTCTGGAGGTTGCTCTGGAGGTTGCTCTGGAGGTTGCTCTGGAGGCTGTTCGTTACTAGTAGGAGGTTGTTCGTTACCAGTAGGAGGTTGTTGTTCATCAGCGTATTGTGGCTGAGTCTTCTTCCAATCTTCAAATTGCCCACTTCCTGTGTTCAACCATTCCTGAAATCCCGGCTGCTTAACAATTGGAATATCGCCGCCCCCTTCTTTTTTTACTCGTCCACCAAGAGTATAATCTTGCCTTTCTTTTAAGGCACGACTACGCCCCTTGGCTGACTTACGCCTTCTTAATGCCTTTAAAGCCTTTTTACTCTTAGCCATAACTTACTAACCTTTTAAAAATTTATACAGGCTGATTATCAGTCAAGTATATATCGTTAGCCCCACCTGATACTTTAGGGTTATCTTTTTGTAAAATATCATTAGCCCCACCACCTACTGATGCTGGAGTAGACAAATAAATATTACTATTGCCTCCAGATACTTTAGAATTCTCTGATAAATAAATACTATTTGCCCCACCTGAAATATTAGAAGAGGGGATATGCTTAGTGTTTGTAGGTTGTGCCATTTTATATCTTCCTATTAATTAATATTAATAAACATAGCTGTCTATTCAGCTATACCTGTAAACTTACTGTTTACCATTCCTACTCATAAATGCTGTAGCTCCAAAATACAACCCAACTACTCCAGCCTGACTTAAGAATAGCATATCGCTAAGACTACTTAACGTGGATAACCTAGACTCAGGTACAAAAGGCATTACAGGCAATATTGCAAATAAACACATACTTATCATTGCTACCCACGCCATTTGCTTCTGAGAATCTGCTTTCTCATGTAATAATTCTAATTCTTGTAGCTTCTGTGTAGTTGCTAATTCTGCATCTGAAACTACACCATCTCCATCAGCATCATATTTGGCATATTCTGAGTTAGACTCTAACTTTTTAGCACTCATTTAACTAAACCCTCTAACTTAGGCATTTCAGCATAGTTATGCATGTAATGATCTTTAATTAAACTATTAGGTGTCCCTGCTTGTTCTAATGGTTTATGTCTCCTCATTAAAGGAGGAATCATTGGGACTACATCTTTACCATGCCTGTAGCAAGTAACTGGAATAGCATCTAAAAGTTTTAATCTCCCACATTTAGGCGCACCAAAAGTTACAATTTCTTTTGGAAGTACTTCATCTCTTACCATTAAAGCTCCTACAATAAGAGCCACTGCACCTCCAAGACTATGCCCAGTTAAAACAATCTTATCTGGTTCAATATCTCTACTCATACATTCTGATAAACATTTAGGTATTAATCTTTTAGCAGCTTTAGCAAATCCTGCTGGAACCCACCCTAATTCAGATACCCACCAAGGGGCTATTCTGATGTCTCGTACTACATCTTTAGGTTCATCAGTTCCTCTAAAAGCAAATACATTATCTCTAACAATTACTTCTATGTTTGATTCTTCAAAATCAATTGAATTATAACTTTCAATGCAAATTATACTTAGATCTTGATGATTCACTTAAACCTCTACGTTTATTCTTTTAGAAACAGAAACAGACTCCATTTCTAGCCTCTTGCCCTTTGCCTGATAAATCTCAAACTGCTGTTCTTCGCGTACCTTTTGTAATGTTTGTCCTTCAGCAGCATCTATTAGCTTTTGCTGTTTATTATTAGCAACTTTCTGCCAGCCTATTTGCTGGATCTGTTGCATTGAAGTAGACCCATCAACTTTCATTAGCTTGGTTCAGTAGGCCAATCGTTGTCGCCACTTCCATCTGGATTCGCTGACGATAGGTTAGGCCAGTTTGAATGGGTTGTAATGTCTCTCAAAGCCTGTCGATAAGTTGCCCAGCTAGAGTTAAGTGTTGAGCTAGTTTCTTGAGCTTTAATAACCATCCAATCACTTTCAGCTAAAAGCGCATCTCTTTTTGCCCTGTTATTTGCTGCTGCCGCTGCATTATTAGCCGTGACTACTGCTGCTCGTTCATCACTCGTCATGTCAGTCACACGGCGTGTGTAGACCTTACCGTCTGATAGATATGGAGTAACGCTTTCATTCTTTTGAGTAGCTGAATCAAAGGCTAGGAATGTTATAACTTCAGCGCAGGAGTTAGTTGATAACCAATCTGCATCAGGGCCGCTTTTAGGAAAGCTGGTGTTGGGGTACAAAACTTTACAGTCTGCAATATCCCCAATATTAGAACCATCTAGTTGTGCTATTTTCATTATCATTATTGTCCTTTGTCTGGGAATGCTTCTGTCGTTGGGGTGAAGTTGCTGGTGTAACGAGCTACATGGCTGATTCTAAATTCGTCAATGTAGCCGTTAAGCCCATTTCTACTATACGCGCCGGGATCAGTATCGCCCCCTATCCTAAGAGGCTGGTCTTGATCGGCCCCTAAAGAAGCAGTGCTAGTAGCTACTGAAGTGCCATCAACAAAAAGCCTAAGAGTAGTACCATCTCTTGTTAATGCTATGTGGTGCCACGCTCCAGTTGAAGGCATAGAAGCACTGCACACAGTTGAACCGTTGATATACACATCTAAAGTTGATCCATTTTGATAGATTAACCAACCTGCACTTGAACCATTAAAAACACCAGTCCAATCCCCATATGATCCTGAATTAAATGAAGTAATGTATACAAAAAACTCTACTGTAAACTTTCCAGAGTTTAATAAATTAGTAAAACCAGCATTGGCTGGAACAGACGCGCAATCGTCGGTGCCATCTACCGCCAAAGAAGCTGTGCCAAACTTTTGTTGAGTTGTACTGGAATCAGCATTACCAAGCAAAGTTATATTATTTTGTGCCGCACTATCAAGCACTTGTCCGTCAGCCATGTTGAGCAGGAGCTTAGTGTTGGTGATTGCGGCTAGTGGTGCTGTTGGGACAGTATATGTTGTACCCGAATAAAGGGCTGTGCCTACGACTATACGAAGATTTGATGTATACCCAGTATAAGGCCAAGTACTTGTTGCTTGCATACCAATGTGTAGGTTAGCAGCAATGTCTCCTACGTCAATAGAACCACTACTACCAGACCTAGCACCGTTGATGTAGTGATATGCTGTGCCACTACTTGCAACAAATGCAACATGGTTCCACTGATTTTTTATAAGAACGGCAGCACTATCGACTTGTACACCGCCACCAATACCTTTATAAAACTGCATTGCGCCACTGGAGAGTACGCTATAATAATAACCTGAAGAGCTGTTTTGCGACGCAACAGTATTGTAAGCATTCAGAGTTGTTGGGAATATCCAAGCCTCCAAAGTAAATGTATCTCCTAGCGTTAAATCAGCACTGTCTGCTACTGATAAATAATCCCCCGAACCATCAAAATAAGCACTCGCTCCATTGACCGCTGAGTCATATACTGCGCTGGTCAGGATCGGGCTAAAGGCTGTTACTTTTGGAGTTGTTCCTGTTACTGTTAGCGTGTGGGCTGACGTAGAATTATCTATAAACCTGTTGCTCTGGCAGGTTAGTATCTTAGTGTTTGTAATTGCCGTGAGTGCTGATGTTGGTGGTGTAAAGTTGCTTGTATATAAACACGTACCCTTTAATATTCTAAAATTAGATATCGTGCCTTGACAAGCAGCAGTGTAAATAGAGCCACCATAAAATGTATTACCAATTGTAAGTGCGCCATCACAATCAGCAGTTAGTGTAAAAGTACTTCCTAGAGCCGTACCGTCCACCCAGCAAGTAACAAGATTGCTACCGTTTCGTGTGATTGCGAGATGCTGCCAAACCCCTACTTTTAAATCACTGCCTGTACTAAAAGTCTTATAGCCACCCTGATAGAGTTTCAGCGTAGTTCCAGAAAAAAGATCCAATTCTATATCGTTGGTATTAGTAGTATCACCTATTGAGAAAAAAGATTGGGTGGTGGTTGATTTTAAGTTTATAAAAAACTCAATAGTGTATTCGCCATCTAACGTAAAATCAGAACTACTCGCGGCAATAAGTCCAGTAGAACCTCCTGAGAAAGAAGTTGCCCACTCACCGTCTACTCTGGCAAAAGGCCCAAAGGTTCCTTGGGTGGTATCTCCTACGGTAGTTATTGTATGGTTGCTGTCTGACGCATCATCAAACACTTTATTAGTGCCGTTGTTAGAGCCGTCAAAGTGGCTTAGAAAACTGACGTTATCAAACTCATCATCGCTTGGTAGATCAACACCACCACTACCCATCAATATTTTAGTTGCACCACTCATTAACTCATATCCTGTCCAGCGGTGAAGCCGTAATAAGTTGTTCCCGCATCTACTGTATAAAAGACAAAAACATCAACGTCATCATCCCCCGTTGAAAGTGTAGGTGCTTCATCACCCGCCCACTTGATACTAGAGTGCCATGTGATTGTTCTTGCGCTAGAACCTTGAATGATCCTAAGTGTTGCTGTAGATACCTTGCCACTGGATGCTGGGTTAGCAAAAGATATAGTTGTGTTCTCAGTAAGATCGTGGCTAAAGTTGTCGCCTAATTGCAGATTCAAAGACACTGCGTTACTTGATGAAGTAACTGCGGTATATTCTCCAGAAGTCCCCGCATCATGTGTCACAACACCATTGGCATCTGCTGTTACAGCTTTTGATGCTGCTGTGGTTCCAAGCGTAGTAATGTCGAGATAATTAAGTTCTGCTGTAGTCGCAGTCACTCCGTCTAAGATGTTTAACTCTGCTGCGGTAGAGGTTACACCGTCGAGTATGTTGAGTTCTGCGGCTGTGGCAGTGACATTAGTTCCACCAATGTCTAGCGTAGTCATGCTGACTTCACCCGCTACCGTTAAAACACCATCTGCTACTGTTAATAAATCTGTGTCATCAGTGTGACCAATGGTTGTCCCATTTATGATTACATTATCGACAGTGAGAGTAGTGAGTGTACCTAGAGAAGTTATATTGGATTGAGCAGCACCTGTAACTGTTGCAGCAGTACCTGATGCGTTACCCGTGACATTACCTGTTAAGGCTCCTGCAAAAGAAGTTGCTGTTAATAAGCCTGTACTTGGATTGTAATGAAGATCCCCATCAGATTCTAAACCTAGATTACCTCCATCTAAATCTCCACCAGATGTAAAAATAAGCGCATTATTTTCATTTGTATTTTCATTATCAGTAATTGTTACCGTTGTAGCAATTGCTGCTGTTCCTGTAGTATCTTGATTAAGAGTTCCTACAGTAAAATCTAAAGTATTATCACCATCTTGATAAGCTACTGTAATACCAGATTCAGTATTTGAACCTACCATAGCTCCAACTGTGTCAGCTATGTATTCATCTAAAGCTGTACCATCTACTGTAATTGCGTCAGCTTCTAATGTCCCATCTATATCTGCGTTACCACTTACATCTAATGAACCTGCATCAAGTTCACCTGATAAAGTAATATTTCTAAATGTCCCAATATCTTTATTAGAATCAACAACAACACCTAAACTAGCTGTTACTGTTCCTGCTGTTACCGCATCTAATACATTCAATTCGGCTGCTGTAGTTGTTACAGCCGTACCACCAATCAGTAATTTATCTTTAACAATATCAATGACTGCCCCACCAGCCGTTAATAGTTTGTCTGCGCTTGTATCCCAAAGGAGGTAAGCACTTGCTGTATCTCCAAAGAATTTAACATCTACACCCGTATCATCTACACCAAATGTAGTTGCGCCATCTATTTGTACTACACCATCAATATCTACAGCATCTAAATTAGTTGTACCATCTATATCTACATTACCAGAAATATCTAAACTTGTTGCATCAACTTCTCCAGCAACAGTTAATACACCACTTGTTAATGTTAATAAGTCAGTATCACTTGTGTGACCAATAGTCGTACCGTTAATAATGACATTATCAACAGTTAAAGTTGTAAGCGTCCCTAAAGAAGTGATATTAGATTGTGCAGCAGTAGTTACTGTGGCAGCAGTGCCTGAAACATTACCAGTAACATCACCAGTTAGCGGCCCTGCAAAGGCATCTGATGTTACTGTCCCATCAAAGTAAGCATCTTTAAACTCTAATGAACTAGTACCTAGATCAATATCATTATCAGTAACTGGAACTATTGCTCCATCTTGTACTCTTATTTGCTCAACAGCACTGCTAGAGACTTGTACATAAAATCCCCATCTATTGTTAGTACTGTCGGCTTCAATTTTATTTAAAAAATCAAGATCACCAATTCTAAAGATACTCCCGCCTTGGGCAGCAGAACCATCATGCCTGTGTCCTGTAACAGCAGCATCTGAAGACGAATAAGCAAAAGAATTTAATAACTCGTTATATTCATTATTAAATAATGCTGCTGTAATCGTATCTCCATCAGAGATTGTACTTTGTCTTGTATATGAATAAGCCATTTATCTACTTCCTACCTGAAGGCATATAATCTATATAAAATCCATTAATTGAATAAGGAGATCTTTGATCATCACTTTTAATTCTTAATGCACAAGTATTTCCAGTTCCTTCTACTGCTTGCCTAACTAATGGGTTTTCAGCAGCTCCAAATTCAGCATCTGCAAACTCAGCAGTTCCAAAAGTAGCAGGTAAAGGTATACTATCTAATGTATATGTAGAGGGTTGAGGTGTATCTGCGCTTTCAAAATCGTATTTAACATCTAATTCAGGTTGAACTGTTCCTTCAGGAGTCACAGAAACTTTTATGTACTTTATTGTTTTTCTTGTTCCAATATCTCCAAAATCTAAATCAGGCGTATAATAAATAGCCTCAACATTAGAAGCACTTCCCGCTGGATTGAATACATTTCCTGTGTCGTGATTGTAAATAAAACCAGCATTATCACCATGATATAATTGTTCTATACCATCTTTATCTAGTCCTGACGCAAAGCTATTAGCCTGAATTCCTTTAGTCTCAGACCACGCAAAACCATTAGGAGTGAGTGTGCCTATAATTCCTTTAGATAGCGAAGAACTTTGACTTACATTTGTATAAAACAGTCTGTATTGAGACTTACTCCTTAATACACCACTACTAATAATAAAATTATCAATATTCCCAGCAATAACACTCGTTATTTTTTGAATCTGCCTACTAACAGAACTTAACTCTACGTCACCAATTCTTGCTGTACCTGCAATAGTACGAATTCCATCAGGACTTAAAAATAAAAGATCGCCTCCTATTTCCTGAATACTTTGTCCATCTAAACAACCTACATTTTTTGTAATAGGGACTACTGCAATGTTATCGCTATCACTAATATTAACTAATTTAAAAATACTATTTTTACAGAAAATAATTAAGTCACTACGAAAACTAGCAAGACCTACAACTGCATCTGTAAGCACTATACTTCCTGCTCCTGAACCACTAAATGAATCAGGATCAACACTAGAACTATAATAAATAGTATTTTTAGCTGTAGAAGCACCTCCTACAACAAAATGATTTTCATGCATAACCCCCACTTTAGGAGCTGTTGTACTACTAACTGTAATCTCACCTGCAAAAAAAGTTCTAGAAGATAAACCACCTGTTCCGGTCATTTTAAAAAAGAAAGGCTCATTAGCCCCATCACAAATTAAAACTTCACCGTAGTCAGTCGTACCTTCAAATAATGCAAAAGTACATTGTAGCTGACCTGTTCTAGCGGCAGTTGAACGTCCCGTAAAGGTAGAATAATTATCGCCTCCTCCTGCAACACTAGCTTTGTTTAATGTTAACCAACTAGTGCCATCCTGACTAAAAAATATACCTGTGCCAGAACAAACAATTAAACCATCTGCATACACAAACATTCCAAGAATAGCGTTAGCTGAGTTAGGTTTAGCTGTAGAACTTCCTCCAAACTGAGTAAATCCATTAATGCGCCTATAGCCACCATCAGGATCTACTTCAAAGTTAAGTAACTCTGTAGCTAACCCCGGCTGACCCATAATTTCAAGTTGGTTCAAGTTAACATTTAAACCACCTCGACATGCAAGAGCAAAAGGCTGAGACATTTATACGAACCTTATCCTATCGTCTTTAAAGTATCCCGGCGTAGACTCCATTAGGTTTAATTTCATTAGACGTAATCCTCTTTTATAATCTTCTGCAGCAAAAGCTGATGCTTGAGGATTCTCTTTAAACTGATGAATATAATATCTAGCCCTTGCTAAAAGGACAGGTTTGTAAATGTTAGGGAAAACTATTTGATCTCCATGTGCAGATAATTCTGTTGGTAGATCATAAGCATAAAACCAAATACGATAGACTTGATCTGGAATAGGACTTAACCCAAACTTTCTAAGATCAGGACTTTTAATAACTCTAGAAGGGACTCCATAATTTTGAGTATCTGCATCATCTTTATTTTGAGAAACTCTAAAATAATCTTTCCATTCTTCTGTAGTAGTGAATCTTAAGTTTCTTACTGTATAAGGAGCAGTTTCCCCTGATACACCTACAGTAGTTAATAAAAAATTATCCCAATCAATTGCACCATAGTCAGTAGTCAAACTAGAACTACTGCTTTTCAAGGTATACCATCTTGTTCCTGCAACTGTCTCTACATAGACATTGCCATACATAGGATCAGTAGCCCCACTAAGAGCAGTAGCTAAAAAAGGCCACTGAGGTTCTTCATTAACAATATCAAGATAAGCTCTGTTAATACTATCTTTGATATGTGCTTGAATACCTATTGCTGAAGAGAAAGTTGAACTGGTTAAAGCAACTTCATTCAGTTCTCTAAGTAGCTCATTAGCTAGGATAAGATATGTTGCTGCCATTTTATTCAGATACCTTAATAGCAATTGCTACAGCTTTTGTCCCACCAGAACCTTGAGCATTTGGTCTTACAGTTTTACTACCACAGTGACGTTCCATCTCTTGAACAGAAACATAACTCCCTTGATTGTATGCCGCTCTACTATTGTCCATTACCTTTTTCATAATCTAAGCCTTATCTTTTTTAGATTTTGAATTAAAAATTCGGTCATAGTTTTCACTATATTTCTTTTTATTAAATCCTTTCCTAAAACGGCTTTCTTTACTTACGATTCCTTTAGGATGAACCATAAAAGGTTTTTCGTCGCTACCTAATTGAGGCATTGAATAATCCTTATTTTAAAAAAGAGGGAGCTACCTAAGTAACCCCCTCCTCTTAACTTACAATTAGTCGATGCCGTAGAAGGCAGAAACTAATGCTTCACCACGAAGTACCTTGGTTCCATATACGTGAAGACCACGTACAATGTCACCAAAGCTGTCAGGATCACGAATTACTTCAGTACTCGTAATTGTCTGAGCTGTTGCTGTAGATGAAATATGTCCTGCAATACACTTACCTGCCGCATTAGAAGTATCGGCAATATTATTGCTTTTATACATATTAAATCCACGCAATAGACCAGAAGTTACTAGACCATTTCGTATTGAACCTTGACCAGCATTGTAGTCCACAGAAAGTAGCTTGGAAGAACTTGAAGCCAAAACTTCATAGAAGTCAGGACTTGCAAGGAACCAGCGACCTTCTTCAGGTACATTCTGTTCGTCAAGAAGCCGCGCCATATGTCCTAAGACATCAATAGGATCATGCTCTGAAGAGTCAAATCCAATGTCTAGATTACCAGTACCATCAAAAGTACCAGAAGCAAGGTCAGTAGCACTGTCAGAACCTAACACATGATTAGGACTAGACGCTGATACACCTGAGAACATAGAAGCAATTACACCTTCATCAAAAGCATCACGAAGAGCATAAGCAGCAGATGATGTTGCTGTATCACGAAAGTTTACGTGAGACATATTTGTTTCAATGTCATCAACAATAAACTTAAATGCATTAGCAGTATCAACAATTAACGTGACTTCTTGGTCAGTCAGTTTAGTTGCTGTTACATCTGCGCCCCTCTCATACTGATACACAGTAATTTCAGGTTCTTTAATTATTCTTACCGAATCGCCAAATCCAGCAATTTCACCAGCATAATCCGTATTGGTTATAGCTTCTGCTACAGACGCTTTACGGAAGAAGTTTAGAACTTGCTTGGAATAGACCTTTGGCAAGAAAAACGAGTTATTCTGACCCGATACAGAGTTGCCAAAGTTAGCATTGGTATCTGTACTCGGCTCAAAAAACTGGTCACTCTGGTTATAAGCCATTTTTTATTTCTCCTTAAGAAAAGAATTTACATATTACGAACTCTCCCCTCGTCAATAGCTAAACGAATATCTGCTTCATGTTTATCAAATTGATCAAGGGACATTTTCGATATTTCAGTTTCTGTCCAAATCCTTTTTTGCTGTGGTTCTACATTGGTTGTTTTAGTAGAAACCATATCAGCGGCAGACTGTGGAGATTGCTGCCTAGAATTTGAACGTCTTTTTGAAGAGCTTTGTCCTTTCCCAGATTCCAGCTTATAAAGATCAATAGCTTTTGATGCTAAAGAAACATCATCAGGATTATGATATACCCAATCTTGAATCTGTTGTGGCTGTTCTGAAGCCCAAGTATGGAAATCATCTGACCCTTTAATCTCATCATAGTCAGAATGATTAACCCTCATTGCTTCTTCAGCTTCACGAATTGCAAGTTGTTGTTCTCTAGCTTCAATAGCAGATAACCGTGGTTGCAAAGTATTTAGCTGTTCAGAGGCAATGTTATGTGCCACAGATTCAACTGTGTCATAAAGATCAGGATTAGAATGCCTAAATTGTTGAAGCTCTTCTTGAGATTTTGGAACTTCATATTTAGGTTGAGTAGCTTGCAGTTGAGTTTGAAAATTAGACTCTTTCTGTTTGAACTCTCCTAATTTCTGATCATATCGACGCTTTAGATCATCGTATCTTTTTTTATAATTATGGTTATTGTTAGAAGAACCATCTTGATCAGGGGCCGACTTTTTTCGTCGGGTAGCCTGTGGTTTAGGATCTTCATCTTCATAATATAATTCATCAGCTTGAGGCATACGTTTACCGTCAGCCTTATGCCAATCTTTTTTCATATTATAAGGATTCGCTTCCTCTTCTTCTATCATCTCTGTTTCAGACATTACTCTATTCCTTTTCTAAGGGGCTTGTTTTCTTGCAAGGTCTGCCAATTCTAAACGTCTAGAGAATTAGGGCTTGTCTTATACAAGGTAGCCTTATTAAATTTAACCGGGATTCAAGCTAGGGGCGCGATTTGATCTAAGCATATTCTTCTTGATCTCATCTTGAGCTATCTTTTCATAAGCTAAAGGATCTTCATCCTTACCCTTATAAAGAAGCAAGCCTCCTTCTTGGGCCGGTTCTCTTATTTCACCACCATCGTAGGCGCGTTCAGCATCATCCATCATTGCTTGAAGATTATCTGAACCCATCTGATCTGTGGCTTTCTTGGTGAATACAAACTCTCCATCTGACAATCGTGCAGGTATTGAGTCTGATACACCTGTTCCGGGGCCGTCAACTTCTCCAGACCCCGTAAACTCAGAAGCAGTTGTAATTACTTTGTCAAAAATCTGACTTAGCTTTTCATCTGTTTCTAAAGCATTCATTAAATAACTTTGTTCTTCATCATCTAAGGATTCACTAAGAACAAAATCCATGTATTGATCTTCCATTGTTGCATCAGGTAATTGTGATGCTTCAGCTTCTGCCATTTCTTCTGGTGGAATATTTGGATAAGTATCTACAGGCATATCCCCTTCCATCTCTGGTGGAACCAGTAAGGAGCCTTCATCTTTGTGCACTCTGTCGTGATCACCAAAGCGCCCAAGTGAAACTCGTTCACTAGGTTTCAAATTAACTAAATCAGCCGTACTTTCTTTCTTCATTAATGCGAGAGAAGCTTCTGTATGCACAACTTCATTTAAATCATTGTAATAATCAAGAACATTATCATGCTTAGTTGCTATGTCTTCAAAATCTGCAGGTTCAAAATTAAATTCCTTAGTTAATAATTTTTCAACCTTTTTCCCTCGCTCAGAAATTTCAGCTAAAACATCTGAAGGTAGTCCTTCTGTAGAAGCTCTTTCCCCTATATAATTTATAAACTCTGCTGCCTCATCAATAATTTTCTTTAGTCCTTCTCCTGCTTTTACTCCGATATCTACAACTTTTCCTGCAGCACTATAACCTTCTCTTTCAGGAGCAGTCATTAATGAGCCTTCATCTTTGTTCATACGTCCACCCATATATCTTGGAGATAATTCTTCATTAGTATCTTGACCTGCCAATTCTGCTCTTAATTTAGCAGCTTCAAAAATATCAGAGTCAGTAAAATTGCGAAGAACTTTTTCTAAATTAGAAGAAATAAGATTACGCTCCTCCGGTGTCTCAGCATTGTCTAAAGCTGCTTTACCTTTATCTTGAAGGAGTATTATTTGTTCTGCATTACTTAACTCTTTAACTTCAGAACCTTCTTCATAATTATCTCTTGTTAAAAGAGAGCCACCTTTAGATTTACCTTTTTTAACTTCAGTACTGTATTCACCACCTTGAAATATAAAAGTTTCTTTACCAGCGTTATGTGCTTTACTAAAAGCTTTTTCAAATGCTGATGCTTCTTTTTTAGTAGGTGCTTCTCCTACTAAATCTTGATATAAATCTTTAAAATCAATTTCGCCTAAACCATAGCCTAGTACACCAGCACCTATTGCAGCTTTACCTGCTTTTTCTCTTGCTATTCTTGTTGACTTAGTTCCTTTACCTCCAGCAATTTCTGAAGCAGCTTGCTGCAAACCAGTAGGCTTTGTTGTTAAAGCTCTAGTAACTAAACGAACTTCATCAATAATATTATCGGAAGCTCCGCCACCACTTAATCTAGAAAATATTTTTTCATTAGCATTTATTTCTGTATTTGTAAGCCCTGTTACTTGTCCTATTTCGTCATAAACTTCTTTTTTTGAAAGACCTTGACTAACACCACTTTCTACTGCGTTATGTATAGATAAAGCTTCTTCAGAAATTGAAGGCTTGTCAGGAACTAAACTTCTAAATAACTCCCTTGCAGTATCTGCAACTTCAGCAGCTGTTTTTTTTGCAGCTGTAAGACCTTCGTCTACTGCACTAATAGCGGGCTTTAATAAACTTTTCATTATTCTTTCCTTTGCGTAGCTTCGTTAACGCTATCCTTCAACTGCTCTAGGCGTACCAGCAAATTCGCTTTCCCCTGACTGCGGTACATTTCCAGTTCCGATGTTGCCCCCACCAGTACCTGTAACTCCAAGTCCTTGAGCCTCTGGAGGTACTCCTTCAGGGGTTCCCATAGCTCCGGGTTGTTGGTTATTGGGGCCAGCTTCCGCGCCAGTTGCTTGTCCAGCATTCTGCATTCCTATTATTCTTGCCATGAGTGCGGCTTCTTCAGGATCATTCATTAATTCATCAGGATCTAATTCAAGACTAACTGCCAACTCACTAATTAATTTATTGACCTTGATGAAAGGAGCTACAGCAGGATTTTGTATAGTTTGTAAGAAAGTAGTCAATCGCTGACTTCTTACTTCTTTTTGCATTAAACTACTTGTTCCTGTTGCTTTAACTTCAAGATCTCCCTGAACATCCAAAGAAGCATCAAGAAATTGCATATTCCATTGGAAGTAAGCTTCGCCTAAAGGCTTTAAAAGAAAGTCATCAAGATTTTTAATTACAGTTTTAATGTTAAGACTTGCTGCACCTAATAACATTGACATCCCTGATGCTGTACGAGTCATACTTTGTACACCAGTTTGTCCATGAGAGTAACTAGGAATACCAGTTTGCTCATCTGCAAGCTGTCTAAACTTATCAAACATCATCATGTTTTCTTGAGATGTGTTAGGAAACTTTAAGCCATTAATAGCTGTACCGGGAACACCTCCCTGCCTTCTAAATATCTTGCCGGGATAAATTTCCATGTTCTGACCACCAACAAGAGCTGTCTCATCTACATCAAAAACAAGAGATCCTGAAAGTGAAAGATTATCAATTGCCATTCTTGCATGACCATTCATTATCTTTTGAGAATCGTCCATGTTCTCAGCTACACCAATACCAAAGAAACTGTAAGGATTTCTTTCGTAAGGAAATGAGTGATAAGGAATTCTAAAAGGAGTAAATGGATTTACTACAGAACGTAATAACTTACCATTACACATCCACGCATTAATCTGTACTTCATCAAGATCATCAACGCTTTCGTCTAATTCCATCCCTACTTGTCGAGCATATTCGGCATCCATGACACCCCAATACTCAATAACTTCAAATTGCCCTGAACCATAAGTTTCAGATTTTGAATCATCTTTTAATGAAGTTTCATAATCTTGTTCTTCATAATTAGGGCCAATAGCTAAAGCTTCTCTAATTGCGTCTTTATTAAAGTAAGGCATACTAGCTAAAGAACGCAATTTAGTCCTATTCATCTTATGACGATGAAAAACATACTCACATTCGTTAATGTTTGTAGCGTTAGGATCAGGAAAGAAATCCCAAATAGAAACAAACTCTAGTCTGGGAACTCTAACATTAACAGGAGTGTATACCCTGTTTCCTTCTTCATCTTGTTCCCATTTATTTAGTAGTTTATTAAAATTAAATGGGCCTTTAACAATACCTGTACCAAATAACGCAGATTCAAATAAAGAATTTCTTATTTCACTTGAACCACTAGATTCTTCAATTTGATCATGGATTAATTTTTCCATGCGTCTTGAAGATTCTTCTGCTGGGGAAACTCTAAAAGCTGTAGGATCTAAGGAAGGGCCATCAATAAGCTCATCTTCTAAAGCTTTATCAATAGGAACAACATCAAACTTACCAGTATCAAAAGTTGCTCCCGGCTTTAAAACTTTGCCATCTCCTTCAAACCCTACATCAAAAGGATTTTCTTCAGGAGTTTCTAAACTTTCATTAGGTACAGAAGTTTCTATTCCCGGTATAGGCGTATCGTTATCAAGGTGAGCATGTTTAGCAACACCTTCAGGCATCTTTGTTGCTGAGATACCAATAGGGAATTTATTAGCTCCGAAAATAACATCAACAAGCTGACCAAAAGCTGCAAGAACTTTTGTCTTGGTTACTTTAACAAAGACTCTTGATTTTTCAGACTCTCTAAATCTGACATCTTTATTGTATAGACCACGATAATTTTGATACGAAGTAATCCATCTTTGCTCATCACTATTTCTAGCAGCAGTAGATTTAACGTACCTATCAGTCAATAACGCTACAAGATTTTGCTGTAGATTTTCTTCAAGCGAAAGCTCAAGCCCTTGCTCATTATCTACTTGCTCAAAATAAAGACCGTTTGCTGTTAAGTTATTTTCTTCAGCCATGAACTAATCTCTATTGATCAGGTGTTGCGCCAAGATGCAAAAATTCAACAAGATAAGTTACTGTTGTTGCTGCAGTAGCCAAGTCAGCCCCTACTGGAGTCAAACGAGTATACAAAGTTCTTGCTGAAGCAGTATACAAAGTTGCTGCAATTACAATTGCTTCACTTGTTGCAGGGCCACCGACAACACCAGCAGTTACACCAGTACCAACAAAAGCATTGGCTGCGTGTCCATGTGAATCCTGAATAATGTAAAGCGGTGCATTAGCAGTCCAAGTTACTGCAGAACCACCATCGTCAAGGATAGCTTCTGTTGCAATAAGTTGAGTGCCACCTGAAGAAGTACCTAGACTAAAGTCTACATCGTTACCACTGCTACCACCTGTAACAATGTTTCCTGCAGGAATAGCAATAAGACTACGAATTATTGTGTCAGCAGGTTGAGTAAAACTTGCGTCAGTATTTGTATCATCTGTTACAGCAATCGTCCCTGTAGTTACAGAAGTCCAAGAGGTCACAAGATTGTCTGCAATCTCACGAACATCAGTTGTCCTTGCAGAATTTCTTCCTGTATCTCTTATGTTATAAACTGGGTTTGCCATTATTTATTTCTCCGTTAATTATCTTTTCGTACCTGATTAATATCCAAATACACTATCTAAGGGTGTAAAATTAATCGTAACTGTATGTATAGCTAGTATTAGTTCTTGTATATTAGACAACTTTGTAAAATTTACAACTAGTAACCAAAAATGCTGTCAGCAGGAGTATAAACCTGTTCCCGCCTTAAATCCCTCAATTGTGACAAAGGATCACTTACTCTGGGTCTGGACATGATTAAATACCTTAGAGCGTCATAAGCATGATCTTGTGCTTTTGTATCTACATCTTCAGGATTTGACTTATCAAGGGGTATACCTTGAAGCTCACGAATAAGATTAGGACAAGTATTAAATATCTGTAATTTAGGTCTACCACTAGCCTGTAGCCTTAAATACTCATGTATTTGTATTTTTCCTTGAATTCTATTTTTATCTGACCTTCGTAGCTTATGTCCCTGCCTAACAATAGTTTCTCCTACTGTAGGGCCAGTAGTACCTGTTCTATTCCAAGCAGCAGTATCAAGGACTCCGGGGACTGAAAAAGGATCTTGTAATTCCATTTCTGTAATAGCATAACCTAAATCTTCACCTGTTAACCCTTTCTTATAAAGTTCCCTGTAAACAATAAGCGTTCCATCACTAGGATCAAGAGTCGCCCAGATACAGGCAGATTCACTGGCATAACCATAGTCAATCCCCTTTACTCGTTCCCAATTGAAAGGGATTTCAAATGGAGGAATGACATGGGTTTCAAGATTAAACTCAGTGAAAGCAGCTCCTTCGTTAACATCCCAATTGCCTTCAAGCAACTGTTTACGCTGTGTAGGAGGCAACGCCATTAGCATTTTCTCGTATCTACCATCAGTTGCTAAGTAAGGATTATCATCTAATCGAGCAGGTATAAACTTACGAGTTAAACCATCTGCACCTTCAAAACTTTGATTATCTTCAGCAGGATCTATATATCTTTTCTTAACCCAATGTGCGCCTACACCTCCGGGGTTAGCAGTACAGCGCATGTAAGGCACAATTGTAGAATCTGTTGTTCTTAATCGTGAGGCAAGATAGTTCCAACTGAATTCTGTTGGTAGGTGAGTAATTTCATCAAACCCTATCCAGCTATAGGCTTGACCCTGATAACGATAGACATCTGCATCCCTTTCAAGAAAGCCAAACTCTATTTTGGCCCCAGAGGGAAAATTCCACATTTTCTCTACTTCTCTGTACTTACAGCCGGGAAAGGCTTTAGGATAGAGTTCCCTGCTTTTATCAATCAATTCCCTTAGTTCAGGCATAGAACGTCGAATGATTAATCCTCTGTGAGCCGCTCTGTGTGCGTATCTTAGAGGATCGACTAACATAGCGTAAGATTTTCCTCCTCCTGCAGCACCACCGTACAATACGTCTGTTTCTGAAGCAGCTAGAAATTCTTCTTGTGGGCCTTCATTAGGTGAAAATACAACAGCTTGCTCAATATCTTTTTTGTATTTTTCAGGAATAGGAGCAATATCAACAATTTTACCAGCAATTGTTTTTTTATTAGGTTCTTCACTAAGCTTACTAAATACCTGTTCTTTTTCTTTTAGTCGGGTTTTAGTGCTGTTTAGCTTTCTTTCAATGCTTTTAACTTTTTTACGTTGTGTCGCTATTTTACGTTTAACGTCTTTAGCATGTTTTACTTTAGAATGGTAAGTGTACTGCCTACGAGGTTTCTTATCTCGTTTAACGTAGTTAGAAAAAGTCTGGTGGGATATCTTAGCTTCAGGAATCTTAGACTTAATATAATCTATTGATTCACGTAATGAGCCTAGTTTTTCATTTTCAAATAGCTGTAAGGCTTCTTCTAGGGTTTCTAGGTAATTTGGTATTGCTTCAAGTAATTTAGATTCTTCATTGTAAACATAACCAAAGGGTACAATTCCTTTACCTTTAGGTTTCGTCTTGGGGAATCTCATACTCAGCCTCTATTGTAGATGGTTTCTTTGCAGGAAGTATAAACAACGCACCTGTATTATTTTCGATATTATGATTAACATCTACCCTATCCATCTTACCTAGCCCTATTCTGTCTAGGATCGTCTGTGCGGCCTGTACCTTAACATTTGACTGCGGGATAGCAGTTTCAGACTCCATGACCTCTACGAGCTTCATAGCGGCTTTAGGAGCCGATTGTGCAAGTATCTCAGAAGCTAATTCAATAATCTCCTCTTTTAACGTGCGTACAACCTGTGGATACACATTATCTGCGTATCCTGCTAGTTCAGCAGCTACTTTCGCATCTCCTCCTGCACTAACTAAATTATCTAAGAAACTTTGCTGTTTCTCAGTGTATGTTCGTTGTTTCTTGTTAGAAGGGATGTATTGGGTAATTTCAGACATAAATACACAATTTTTGAATACTTCACTATAAAATAACACAAGAAGGCTAATTAAGAAAAGCTTGACAAGATTTAAATTTAGTAGCAGTCTAAAGCACTAGTAGATGTACAATAGTTAAAAGTAGTTAACTACTTCAAAGTTAATTTATAAATAATTAATAAACTTAAGGTACAATTATTGTATCTAGTTCAACATCCTTCCACCCCTTTTCTACCCCTTTACATAGGTTACCTATTGTACCTATTGCCCTTTGAAATATTGTAACTTGGTACACTAGTCTAAAAAATCACACTAAAGGTACATCAGGCACGTTAAGAGCCGTTTAATCAGCGGGTTTAAACTTTACAACCTAAAACTGCTTAAAATGTCTGAGAAGGCATATTATACGGGGGGATACCCCCTACGGCCACCTGCCCACCCATGCAGAAAAGTGTAGTCCACTACAAATTGTAGTCTGCTACAGAAATAAAAACTGTAGTCTACTTCACAAATTCAAAAGTGTAGTCTGCTACAAAATACTATGCACCATTACCGGAACCTTTATTCATCAGCCACCTAGCATTGAGAAGTTTACACTCTTATTTCCCCATGAAATGAAGGTAAAAAGTAGGCGAACGAGTTATCGAATATCTCACTCAATTGTCACTAATTTATCAAAATTCCCAATCATTTCAGACCCCTAGAATCAATTTAAAACCTTCCAAAACTGGTTACTTTTTAACCAACTACCATGCAATTAGGCGCATTCTGAGCCGATTTGAGAGCATTTAAAATTATAGCTGTTCTGCTACCAATTAAGCCCTAAATCCCTAATTCACTATTCCTTCACTATTGTAACCTATTGATTTAATTGAAGTTTATTTTCACTAATTTAGTGTTTTTGACTGTTTTAATAACCAAATTTATTAGTTAACTATTGTCTATATGTTTAATTGATCTAACTAATTGCCAATAGTGAAGGAACCTCCATCAGTTCTCCAGATGTCTCACTTATATATCTATAAGGTGGTCGGACTAGATAGACATATGTATCGGCAAACTCAACACCCCCACTTGAACGTGTAAGAGTTTGAAAAAAGTAAGGTACAAACAGCGTACTCAATTTGGCTGAATCATTGAGGATAAGTGGTGTAGTAGTAGTAGCAGTAGACACTACTTTGTAGATTGATCCCAGATCGAGAAGATAAGGATTCTAGACGGCACATGTTGGCTAGATGGTAAGGAATCTTGTGAAGTCCCAGATCAATTGAATGCATAGCGCCCTAACGGGATTCCCGCATGTTATCGGTCACTTGGTGTAGATCGGCTCTATCACGGCGTAAGCGATATAATAATCCAGCATATAAGACACGCCATAGACACGCCTATTGAAAAAATTAATTAGTACGTGCTTGATACTTTGTAGTTCATTACAAAGTTAAATCAGTTAAAACAAGTTTACGCGCCACTACGTTAAGTATGTGAAAAATGATCAAAGCTTTAAAAACCATCTTACTGCTGCGATACGTGAGAGACACCTATCAAGTATAGGAAAGTTAATTAAGTACACTAGAGCCGCTGTATCGGATAATAGGAATAGATATACACCTAATCAAACTAAAGGCTGGCATTCGCTAGTCTTTTTTTTGTTTGGTGTTTATTGAGTGAGTGCTAATCCTAGTATTCACTTTCTAAACACTAACCTTTTTAAACTTTGGAGTAACAAAAATGCCAACAATAACCACAATCACTGCTAGTAACTTTAAATCACAACTGAAAACAATCCATAAAGACACAATTGAGGCAAAGGCATCTCATATTTTGCCACTTGCTATGGATTTTGTAGCACAACAAGCGAATGAACACAGTAACTTTGCACCATTTACCCACATGATTAACGTGATAGGTCAATTGTCAAAGCCAAAAACATTCAAAATGCTCAATCGTAAGACGTTAATCGCTCATGCTAAGGAATGCGGCCTTGAAATTAACAAGGATACCAAAGCATTGCGGCGCGTTAACAAGTCTAACATGCAAGTTAACCCTACATTCTGGGCTGAACTTGAAATACCAGCAGATAAAACTGCAGCCGAAAAGTTTGAACAAGCTGTAAAATCTGCAGAGTCTAATGGTTTAACACTGCAGCAGATGCTGGACGTAGTAGGCGCACAATTTGAAGTAGAGTTAATTGTGCCAGCAGTTGATGAAGATATCGCAGCATAGTTGACTGTCCCAGTTAGCAAGTACTAACCAATGCGCCTACTTTACTGTGGGCGCAATGGTTTTCTAGTGTCTATTGTTTTACCAGTAGGCACCATAAAACCAATCCACTACCACTACCAGTTGGGGTAATCTATCTATGAAAAAACAGATCCGTAAGGCACAGAAAAATCGTGTCAGGAAACTCAAAGTAGCGCGAAAATTACGCAGTAAAAGAGATAGTACAAGGAAGGCTAGAAAATTAGAACGTGCCAGCGAATCAACAATTAGTTCACCATCTAGTCAACTTGTCGCCAGTTATGAGCGAAATGTTGGCAACATGGAACGTGAGGCAGAACGTCTAGCTACTGCCTAACACAGTAAGGAACTATTGCGCCTACTTAATTGTGGGCGTAGTGGTTTTCTAGTGTGTATTGGTAACACAGTATGCACTACAAAACCAATGTAACAATTAAGGGAGGTATGTTACAGATGAAAACCTGTAACCACCAATACCAGACTGGAAAAGCAATAATTAATAATCCAGATGTACCCATTAGTCAGCAAACAATACGCCCATTAAGCCTTTATGAAGAATTAGAGTTTGCAAAATTTATTATTGGCAAAACAATTCCAATACAAAGATGTATTAACTGTGGGAAAGTAGCGTGGTAAAAAATAAACAAACCTACTAACAATTTTGAGGGCTTTAACAAAACATGACTAGAAACGAAATTAACGCGCAAACTCGCGCTCTAATGGCTGAAGCCATGACAATCGCACGACAATCTAGACTCACTGAAGGCAAGGCAATAGCTGAACTCCAGCGAGAATATCGCCGTGAACGTCGAGATAATAAGCCCCTAAACTTATGGGGTTAATGCTTACTAACAAACCTACTAACAATTGTAAGGTATTTAACTATGGAAGATTACGTGGGTGCATGGCGTTTAATGCAGCGAGATGATCGTTCAGGAAAGGTTTATTGGTTACAAGATAGACTAACTAAGCGTGATGCTGAAGCAATGTGGAAACATGCAACAAAAAGAACTGAAGAAAATATAAATATACAGTACTGGATAGAGCCAGATGTTGCTGGCATAAACTTTGATTAAAACTAACTAACAATTGTGAGGTAATCCATCTATGGATACTGATGAACTAATGAATTGTATTAGTGGTAGTTCACTACTACATGAGAACAGGAAACAACGTAACAAGGTAGCAGTTAAGCTGTGGGAATTTCGCAAACTGTTTGCTGAAACAGGGAGTAAAAACAGATTGCACAAAGCTCGTAATCTGTTCCCAGCACCACCTAAGTTAAACAATCCCGAGCAGCTACGGGAATGGGGACTGGACATGTTGCACTCATCGCATCAACCATGC
>Ga0208013_1000351_pt1 | contig 27082 bp, 29 predicted proteins | sample 16_taG_FD_184091 | JGI IMG/M metagenome (GOLD analysis project Ga0208013, IMG submission 184091) | Marine viral communities from the Subarctic Pacific Ocean - 16_ETSP_OMZ_AT15313 metaG (SPAdes) (version 2) | ecosystem: Environmental > Aquatic > Marine > Oceanic | place: Pacific Ocean | collected...
ATCTGTCCGCGTTTCGACCATCCTCTTCCGCCAGCCCAACAACACTAAATCTGAAACTCTCATTCTTTCTCCAAAACTCAAAAACTTGTGAGGGTGTATTGTACCACAAACCCTGTGGCGTGTCAAATGTATTCGTAACCCAAATGAACAGTTCACCGTATTTGCAGCACTGCGGGAACGCGAACGGAAACCATTGAAATGGTTGTGAACCAACCCCAAAGGACTTTTCGACGTTCACCAGTCTTGACATTCTCAAGAATTATGATGGCCTTATAGCGGCCTGTTTGGATTACCTTGAGAGGCAGATTGACGACCCGTGAACCGCCATTAAAATCAGCTACTACGTCGCCGGGGACTAGTTGACTTGCTTTTTTCTTCATCTTAATTTACTTTCAAAAACTTAACTTGTGAGAGTGTATTGTAGCAGAAACGCTTACGCCTCACAACCCATAGAGGCCATAATTTTGTGAATTTCTTCGATATTCTTCAGATCGACGCCGAGTACGGCGTTTTCCAGTTCGACGATAATCATCATGTCCCGAATCATGCCAGACTGAATGTCCTTGTCTTTGATCTCATTGATGACGTGCATTGCGATCATGTGCTTGGCGGCTTCGATATCACTCATGGCTTTCCCCTGTGTTGTTGCGTTTGTCATAGAGGTATTATATACATATTATCGACAAATTGCAACCCCAAAGGCCACCTTATCTGGAAAGTTTTAAAAGATAATTACATATTGACCTAAGTCTATACTACCAAAGGGGTTAGGCCGCTCGCGGCCCGCCCCCGCGACCCTAAGTCGTTATAGGGTCAGGGGTTGTGTCTACCGCCCACGGTTTTCGGGCCTGAACCGGCAACAGCCGTACCGTTTAGATCTCAAGGCACGCTATTCCTTTTCGTTGCGAAGTTCAGCCCAGCACTCAATCCAATCAAGATTGTGGACCAAAGATTTTTGGAAGTCGTCCAAGTCTTTCCAATCCTGTTCTGTTGGCTCAGGGCTGGACACGGCCTCCTCGGACAGATACGCTTCCTGAGCTTCGAACACAGAAAGATCAGAAGATTCGTCACACTGAGTATCAAGATCGAAAGTCGCCATGTCGTTTTCCTTGGTTGTGTTGTTGTCCGTTATGGGTGTATTATATCTATATGATCGACATTCTACAACCCCAAAGGCCACGCTATCTAGAAAGTTTTAAAAGATAATCTGATATTGCCCTAAGTTGTTACTACCAAAGGGGTTAGGCCGCTCGCGGCCCCCGCCGCTAGACGTAAACCCTTACTGTGCAAGGGCTTACATCATCTGGCGTACTTGCCCCTGTGCGGGCGTAGGCGATTGCATGGGCTAGGACAGCACGTCATAGCCTGCATCAGCTAGAGCCTGAGCGTGATCAAGCCCACCTCTATATGAACCCTCAAGCTCAGACCAATCAGTAATATCACCATTAGCATTGGCCCTGAAGATGTATGTCTCAGGTCCACTGTAGGGTACATTACATGCACTCACTAGTACATACCCGCAAGCATTACCATCCCAATCCATCAGTGGTTCACTTAACCTATACAGGCGAGCATCACCGCGAAAGTTTTGTTTGCTGTTGATCTCTATTTGTGTTGCTATCATACTACCATCACCCTTCAACCGATTAAGTTTGCGAAACAGAAAGTTATCAACGAACGCTTTGATCTTTGTCATGGTAACCCTTAGTTAGTTGTCACACCTGTGGTAGTACCCCACTACAATCTCCACCCTTGCGGGCTTGTAGGCGTTGAGGATTTGAGTAGACGCCTCGTTATTCAGGCACGTTGCCCTACATTGTATGCTGAGGAAGGTGGGTGTCGCACCCACATCCATCATTGTCCATGATGATCAGTCTTGGATAGAGAGTTCGCCCCTAGAAAGCTAATCTCAAAGATGGAGCCGGGAATTACTCCGGTGCAACATGTCTGCTAGTTGCCACTTCCCCATAGTGTATCTATTTAGATTGGTTAACATTAACTCAGTGAGAAATATCTGAACAGTAGAGCGAAGCTATTACGCCACAAAGATATTGGTAATCTTCTTCATCACCCATCCATCCGGGTGACAGTGAAGAAACCCATTCACCCATTCCCTTGTATTCAAGAGAATTGTACGCCACCTTGTAATCCTCAATAGTTCGATAGTCGGTCGTGATGGCCTGCATTAGTTCGTCGATCATGTCTTGCTTTCAGTTGTGTTGTTGTGAGAGTGTATTATAACAAGTTATCGACCAAACGCAAGACTAGATGTTAATCATTTCCTGAATTTTGTCGATGTTTTCCTGAGATACTGCAAACCCTGCTGCTGTCAACTCGTTGACAATGGTCAACTGAATAACAAATCCAGAAGAGATGAATTTGGTGTCAATGATGTTTTGGACTGCTGCGGCTACTTCGTTCATCGTGCTTTCCTGTGCTGTGTTGTTGTTTGTCATACGGGTATTATACATCTTATCGTCTAGAATGTCAACAGAACTTCACTCTATTTTATAAGTTTTTGAGAAAGGGGTGGGGGTTTTATCTTCAAAGGAAAAAGGGTGTCGGACTGCCAAAAAGGCAGGGGTCGTTCAGTCGCAACGCCCCACGCTTTTCTGGATGTACTACCCAATCCATCACAATAAACCCTAGTAAGTATCAATCCAAGCCCTGCCCCTAGATCGCTCCCAGAATCGTCTTGTCCCTATAAATCCCCATAACCAACTGTTTTTTAGGCACTGGCATAGACATTCCATGCTTCTTAATAAGACCCTGAACATTCTCAAGATCAAGCCTGCGATCTCTTATATACTCAATGCCCAAATATGCCCCTGTAGCCTTGCTATACCTAGTCTCTCCCCAAATATCAAACTCCGGATAAAGATCCGTCGGTATAAGGATAGTCTCCAGACGGTCCCTAGAATGTCCCCACATGAGATATATCAGCTTCTTGGATATATTATCGCTCTCCTTATCGTAGAACAGCGTGTTAGCGTCTACGGCTTGTTTCATTCTCTCTTCAAATTCGAAATTCATCAAGTCCAAGGTCGTTCCTCCCCTTCAACAGCTTCTTCTTTTTCCACATTTTACACATTTGTGGTAAGCGTTACACATATTAAAGTAAGTGCGGTAGTTGGTATTTCGCCCTCCTACGGTTTCGTATTCGTGTTTACAGGTTTCTAGGGCTTTGACCCTAGCTTCAAGCTCCGCTATTCTTTTAGATTGATCCACAGTCATTACTCCTCCCATTTATCACCTTTAGACATATTGTCCTTCGCCCACAAAGGTTGTAAATTAGTGTAGTGAAAGCAGACCCTCTGTTGCTCAGCGTCTGCCAGGTCGAAACTCGCACAGGGTCTTATATGATCTATATGCCACTTTCCATAATTGTCCCAATCCATATTATCAGTAAATTGAGAGGCTAAGTGATCCCGACAAAATTCAATACTACATCCTAGAAGTTCTGTTGTTGATGTAGACTTATTCATTCCGTCTTTCTGTAGAGCATGCCTTATTCTCCCACGTAGGTTCTTAGCTATTTTCGTCTGAGGACGATTATGACAAATTTTGATTGTTTTTTTACCCCCTTCGGTTGCAGCCCATCTCTTCCACGCACGTCGTCTAATTTTCAGAACCCGCTCATATTCTTCTGGATCTTGTTTTATATCTTCATTCCTGCCTTTGCGATAGGTTGCTCTACATTTTTTACATCTATGTCGAAATCCAGTCCATACTCCTCCGTTGGGTTTTGAGTTTTTGTAGTTATCAAAAAATTCACATGATAAAGGGAACCACTCTCCACACATCTTACACATTCTATTTTCCATTTTCCATTTTATCTCCTAAGGGTTTTTATCGACCAACGGTCGTCAGGGCGTACCAAGACCATTTGTACCTGTAAAGTACTTGAAGCTGTGTTAGAGGACAGTGAGGACTTTAGTGCTAGTTGGTGTTACTGTTACTAAATCTCTTTGGGCTTCAGCCTAAGCTGCTTTACAGGTCTGGGTCGGTTGGTTACACGTTGCCCAGAATTTTGTAGTTGCCTCACCTTGGGGTGCTTGTTCACCCGCCGATAATCCTCTGATTTGCATGTGGGTCAGAACGCTAAACTGTACCCGATTACGTTTTTTTACCAATTTCATACAAATTTGTGACACTTTACAACCATTGCCACATCCTATTCTAGTCAAAATTGACGGTTTTAACAAAACCTTTTTGTCAAAGTTGTCTAAATTGAGTATAATAGAGTAGAGAACAGGGTAACTTTAACACATGGGGCAAGAATGAATAGCAAACAGATACCGCAAGATTGCGAGACGGAACTTTGTTGTAAGGCCACAGGGTCTCTGAACGACGAAGTGGTGGAAGAACTGAAACAAGAGGACAAGGCTCTAGCGAGCCTGTTGGAAAAGAAGGAACAGGAATCGAATGAAGATCAAGATAACTCGTGATTCGTACTGCTTTGGTACTAGAAAAGACGATTATTTTACCATAGGAGATTGTTGTGCGGAAGATTGTGAAATAGATGTATGTATGGCACAGTCCATAGAGACGGCAAATCTACCATGCCTTACTAAGGAGGTAGCAGAGGGAGAACCCTTCTTCTTCGGTGTTACTCACTACTCAATTGGTCTTGTCTCTAATACTTCTAATTATTACGGTCAGTTTGAGACCCTAGACGGTATCCTAACCCTTAAGATCACCCATAAGATCAGTGGAGCACGCTATCAATACAGAGATGGAGACAAAGTTTTCATTTTCTCTCACCAACCCACAGATTTATCCCTTCTCCCAGATCACAGATGTAGTATTCTGACATCTGACGCCCTGATCTGCCTCGAAGAAGACTCTTACATCGGCTATAAAGACGGTCACGTAGATGAACTGTCCGCTTCAGAACTGCTTGAGCAGTTAAGCCGCCACGATGCCGAGCGATCACCGCACTACGAACGTGTGGAACTCTCCCCGCTCACTAGGCGACCCAAAAGACCAAGACAGGGTACGCTTATTTTTAACAAAGTTTCCAAAAAGTTGGAATTATTCAACGGAAAGTCTTGGCAGACAATGAAAACAGAGGACTAGGACATGAACTTACCGGAAGGAATGACAGAGACTGAGGTTATTGCTCAAATCAACACCGTAGTAGATAGGATTGCTCCCAAATATACCTTTTATGGGTATACAACTGACGATATTAAACAAGAAGCGTTTATTATCTGCATCGAAGCCCTAAACAGGTATGACCCTAGCAAACCCCTTGAGAACTTCCTAAGTGTGAATCTATCGAATCGTCTAAAAACTTTCGTTAGAGACAACTATTTTACAGGAAATACCAGTGAGGCCCGCAAGAAACTCGTACAGCCCGCCCAACTTGACTACGAAAACAGCATTATTGACGAAGAGGGTAAATTCTCCAATTCTTACGAACAACTGGATATGGACTCCATGACTGGGATTGTTGATCAGTATATGCCCGCTAGTATTAGAATGGACTACCTTAAACTCATCAATGATGTCTACGTCAGCAAACAGCGGCGTGAGGAAGTCGTTGAAATAGTCAAACAACTCCTAGGGGAGCACGGTTACTATGAAGAAGGGTAGGATATCTAAGAAAGAAGAGAATTACATTCAATCTCATCTACAAGACGCTCCCGAGTTGATTGGTGAGCAGCTAGACCGCGACCCATCCAGCGTTATTGAGTTTATCAAGCGGAAGGTGGCGAGTGGAGATTTCAATGCTCCCTCGTGGTTAAAATCAGACGACGAAGAGACTGCACACTATAATCTACTTTCAAGACCCTACTGGTCTGAGATTCAGCAACAGTTTACAGACGACGAACTGAAAATGTTCAAATTCCACTGGGTTCGTATTATCTCTCAATTCAAAGACGAGGTACTACCCACCGAAGAGTTACAGGTCATTGACCTTATCAAGATGGATATCCTGATGAACAGGGCACTAAAGGGCAACAAGGAGAATTTGGAGCAGATCAGTATCCTAGATGAGCTTGTGAGGGTCGAGAGGTCGCGTGACGCCGATCAGATCGACAGAGATGAGCTATTTAACATGGAGAGACAGATAGCGTCTCTACGGGCCTCTCAGGAGTCTCTGAATAAGGACTACCGCGAGCTTCAGGCTAAGAAGAACTCGATGATGAAAGATATGAAGGCTACTCGTGAACAGAGGGTCAAACGTCTTGAAGACAGCAAACAAAACTGGACTAGCTGGTTGGCACACTTGGTTTCGAACCCTGACATAGCTAAGGGTTACGGAATAGAGATGGAGAAAATGCGTTTAGCTATGGAGAAAGAGAAAGACCGACTTTCTCAATTTCACAAATACGCTGATGAAACGGTAGATCAACCATTTTTGACGCCTCAAACGGTAAAAGACTGATGGAAATTATAGGAGAGTAACATTGAATAGTAGAGACTTTACCTTTTGGCTTCAGGGGTTTTTTGAACTTTCTAATGAGGATGTGACCCTAAGCCATAGGCAATTACAAATCATCAAAGATCACCTGAATCTCGCGTTTGACAAGGAAACACCTGACTATACCAAGGAGGGCAGCGACGAAGTTATCCCTACTGACATTTCTTCCCCACCCCTTAAAACTGAACCTTGGAAAATACCATCTTATACTAAAGGCGGTATGTATAGTACACAAGACCCACTAGTCGCATCCCCGCTGGGGTCTAATACTGTATTAGCGTTAAGCGGGGCTTCAGGCGTTCAGGTGAGCTGCTAATGACTAAAACAGCAATCATTTTCGGCGTTACGGGTCAGGATGGGAGTCACCTCTCTGATTTACTATTACTTAAGGGTTATACTGTAGTCGGGGTAGCACGGAGAGCCAGTACGGACAATACACAAAGAATCAAACATATCCTTACGAATCCAAGGTTCGAGTTGGTTCAGGGCGACATCACGGACACTCATAGCGTTTTATCTATACTTAAGAAATACGAAGATGTAGATGAAATCTACAACCTTGCCGCTCAGAGTCACGTAGCTGTGTCTTTCAAACAGCCAGCCTTGACTTGGGATATCACTGGGAAGGGCTGTCTTAATATTCTACAATCGATGGTCGATCTCGGTGTTCAGGCTAGGTTCTATCAGGCTAGTTCGAGTGAGATGTTTGGTAAGAACTATGACGAACATGTTAGAGGGGCACGACGAGACGAAATCCCAAAAGGGGTATGTTGTGACTTACCAAAGTCTATTAGAGTAAAATACCAAGACGAAGATACCAAATTCCTACCCCAAAGCCCCTACGCCATTGCTAAGTGTGCTGCTCACCACATGACTAGGCTATTCAGGGAGGCTTATGGTATTCACGCTAGTGCGGGTATCCTTTTCAATCACGAAGGTCCACGTCGAGGTGAAACGTTCGTTACTCGAAAGATCACCAAGTGGATTGGTGAGTACGTAAACTGGCTAGAAGGTTGCGAATTTGGCTCGACAGGGATTGTACTACCAAAACACGAAGATATGGTTAGGATTCACGGGAGACCGTTAAACAAACCAGAACTTCCAAAGCTACGTTTGGGTAACTTAGAAGCATTCCGAGACTGGGGGTACGCAGGAGATTACGTGGAAGCGATGTGGATGATGCTGCAAAAGGACAGTCCACAGGACTATGTTATCTGCACCGGCGAAACTCATACGATTCGCGAGTTCCTAGACGTAGCCTTTTCATCCGTAGGGATTGATGACTGGAATGATCTAGTTGTACAAGACCCTGAGTTTTACAGGCCAGCGGAGGTGGATTACCTAAAGGGTAAAAGCGACAGGGCTAAGAAAGAACTTGGTTGGACCCCTAAACATTCCTTCGAAGACCTTGTAATAATGATGGTGAATAGTGATCTAGAATGAAGATCTACACCGTCAAACTAGATATGACAACCGCTTTGGGGCAACTCAAGCGGTTTCGTCTCAGGGAGTTTAACTGTCAATATCCTATTATCTTCATAGAGGCTGACAATCCGGACGACGCTTGCTATTTCATGTTTTGTAAGTTCTCTGAGATGTTATTAAGACAAGAAGAATCGTTAGAAACGGCACAGTTGCTCAAAAGAGTTCAACACGACATCAAGATTACAAAGGTATTTTGCAAAGGTGAAAAGGAATTATGAAGACCCTGTATACAAAGAGTGGCGTATGCGAGTCTATAAACGGGACAAATTCAGATGTCAAATGCCCAAAGGTAAGAAAAAGTGTGGTCGTAAGAGAAGTCTTCAAGCTCACCACATAAAGAAGTGGTCTACCGCCTCAGCGTTGAGATATGACACCTACAATGGGATTACCCTGTGTTGGGATTGTCATGCGGAGATCAAGAACTGTGAACACATGTACGAATCATTATTCATGGAGATAGTAAGGAAAAATGCCAAGTAAAGCACCTCCCTACACGGTCATCAAAGATACGCGGGAGCAAGAGGGTTATACCTTCGAGAAATTCAACGGACGTTATACCTCGTGTGAGGGTATGGTTGTTCGTAAACTGGACACAGGAGACTATACCTTAGTTGGGCTTGAAGATAAGTTATGTATCGAGCGTAAGGGTAGTATCTCTGAGCTAGCTATTAACTTAGGGAAAGACAAGCGTAGGTTTATGGATGAGATTAAGAGAATGAAGGATTTTCCTTTTAAGTTCATTATTCTTGAGTTTACTCTGGAAGATGTAATGGACTTTCCTGAGAGTTCTAATATTCCTGAGGAAAAGTGGGATTCGATTGTTATCACCAATAAGTATATGCTCAAGATGCTGATTGAGTTCCAGATGTATGACGATATTCATGTTATCTTCTGTGGCAACCGTAAGAACGCCAAGCTAACCATCAACAGTATTCTTAAGCGTGTCAACGAATTTTATTCGGTTGGGAGGAAAAAGTGACACTTAACGTAGATCCCATATCTGATATCAATTCATATGGTATTGATTTTCGTAACAGGGAAATATATCTACACAGCTACATCACCAACACAGATGAAGATCCGGGGGTAGACTATAGAATGGCAAGTACCTTCTATAAGAATATCCGGCTGTTAGACAGTCAGAACAAGAAACCCATCCTTATCCACATGCACAGCATAGGGGGTCAGTGGGCTGACGGAATGGCTATCTTTGATGCTATATCTATATGTCAGTCGTTTGTTACTGTTCTTGTTTATGGGCAAGCTGAGTCCATGAGTAGCATCATATTACAGGCGGCTGATAGGCGTGTTATGATGCCAAACGCTTACTTTATGTGTCACTATGGTAGTAGCGGTCATGAGGGTAATTATGTAGATGTTCAAAAAGCGGCCAGCTTTGAAAAAAGAGAGACGGATGGCATGTTGGATATATACGCAGAGCACATGTTGGAAAGCGACTATATTAAAGAGAAGTACACGCACCCAACGCATGAGAAGGTTAAAAACTTACTCAAAAGGAAATTCAAAGACGGAGATTGGTACTTGAACGCAGAAGAGACGGTACATCACGGACTCGCAGATCACGTTATTAACTCAGAACGCTATCCGACGATAGACAGTCTTAAACAGTAGGTTATCAATGAAAAAGAAAGTAGAACTGAAAGAGATCGAAGATGCTTGGCTTAATTTAGACAGTATCTCCTCGGAGAACCTGTTTAACCCAATGGACTTCATAGACTTTAGAGGGGATGATTTCCAATACAAGCTACTCTGGTTGATGTCAAAGCCAGAGTATTTTTCGTTCATATGCAGAAACATCTTCAATATCAGCATTCTACCTTCCCAAGCCCTGTTCTTGTGTGAGATGTGGAACCGCCGTTTCCCCATGCTTATAGCTAGCCGTGGGTTTGGTAAGTCATTCATCTTATCACTCTACGCCATGATGAGGGCACTTCTTATGCCCGACCGTAAGGTTGTTGTTGTGGGTGCTGCCTTCCGACAATCCAAGGTTTTGTTTGAGTACATGGAAACCATCTGGAACAACGCCCCTGTTTTGAGGAGTATGTGCGATGCCAACAGCGGACCGAGACGCGATGTGGACCGCTGTGTTCTGCGGATTAACAAGTCTCGCATTACTTGTTTGCCCCTTGGAGACGGTACAAAAATTCGTGGTCAGCGTGCTAATGATATCATTAGTGATGAGTTTGCTTCTATCCCTAGAGAAATCTTTGAAACGGTTGTTGCGGGTTTTGCTGCTGTTAGTTCTGACCCAATCGCGAACGTTAGAAGGCTTGCGGCTATCAAAGCTGCGAAAAGGCTAGGCATAGACCTTGAGCTAGATGATAAGGACACGATCAAAAGGGGTGAAAACCAGATTATCCTCTCGGGTACAGCTTACTATGACTTCAACCACTTTGCTGAATACTGGAAAAAGTGGAAAACAATCATAAAAAGTCGGGGTAAACTTAATAGACTAAGAGAGATTTTTGGGGAAGATCCGCCAGATGACTTTAAGTGGAACGATTACTCTATTATCAGGATTCCTTATGAGCTACTCCCAGAGGGCTTCATGGATGCCGCACAGGTCGCCAGATCGAAAGCTACGGTTCATGCCGGGGTATATCAGATGGAGTTCGGAGCGTGCTTTACACGCGATTCTATGGGCTTCTTCAAGCGTACCCTAATTGAGTCATGCGTGGTCACAGACCTTTACCACGAGAGAGACCCTATTGTTGATATCAAGGGTGAGCCTATATGCTTCCAAGCTAAGTTGATGGGAGACCCTAAGTGTCGCTATGTGTTTGGGGTAGACCCTGCTTCCGAAGTAGATAACTTCAGTATTGTAGTCATTGAGATTAACGGTTCTCAACGTAGAGTGGTTCATTGTTGGACTACAAACCGTGAGCAGCACAGGGAGCGTCTAAAGAGCGGATATTCCAGCGAGACCGACTTCTACTCCTACTGTGCTAGAAGAATACGTGATCTCATGGTATTATTCCCATGTGTACACATAGCTCTGGATGCACAGGGCGGTGGTATTGCTGTGATGGAAGCACTTCACGATCAGGACAAGCTCAAAGACGGCGAGATTCCTATCTGGGAAGTAATAGACGAAGACAAAGAAAAAGATACTGATGGTGAAAGAGGTCTGCATATCCTTGAGATGTGTCAGTTTGCCAATTATGAATGGCTGTCTGAAGCTAACCACGGTCTCCGTAAGGATATGGAAGACAAGCTGGTTCTATTCCCAATGTTTGACTCTGTGAGCCTCGGGATCGCGAATGCGGAGGATGGGATGAAACAGCGTCATTATGACACTCTGGAACAATGTGTTCTCGAAATTGAGGATCTCAAAGACGAGTTGACTATGATCAAGATGACAGAGACTCCATCGGGACGTGGTAAGTGGGATACCCCAGAAACGGTCATCGACGCTGGTAAGAAGGGTAAGCTGCGTAAGGACCGTTACTCCTCTCTGATTATGGCGAATATGGCTGCTCGTATTATTGCCAGAACTCCAACGGCTGAGACATATGAGTTCTACGGCGGTTTTGCTACCGTAGACATAGAAAAGGGTAAAGAAGGCAAGTTATTTACCGGACCTTCATGGTTTACTGATAATATGTCGGACATTTATTAATCTTTTGTGTATAGTTAGGTGTGTCAGATAGTCTCATTGATAGACTGATTAACAGTGGCACTGCTTAATATTAATCACAAAGGGGCGTGATGGACTATTGTAGAAAATGCAGAAAGTTTGGAGATTTTAATTTTTCTAAGCAAAAATACTGTCCTGGGTGTCTTAATGATATAGCACGAGGATCTGGATTTAATCGGTATGATGATTTCAAAAACATGTCATTTGAAGATTGTCACGACGGAGAGGATTGGAATGGATTTAGTGATATTAGATATGATAATGATCTAATAAACCTAATATCCAACAAATTTCCTAATCTGAAATATCTCACCTCTTTTGATCATAAAAGCCGACAAATCGTTGATTCTGATAAAGTGGTCTATCTAGTATCAGACTCTGATTATACCCTGTTGAAAGTAGGTCAGACTTGTAATGTTAAGTCTCGCTTTAACTGCTATTACGATCTATCTATTAGTAAACCTCTTAAGTACGATATCTTCGTTGCTGATACTTGGTATGATCAAGACCTGTATGAACACAAGGTCAGAAACTTCTTAGAATACCTTGGGTTTATTTTACCTAAAGACAATTCTGGTAAAAGGCTAGAATATATAGAACAAACAATGGAGATTCGATAAATGACTAACTACGTATCAACGTGGAGTGACGGTGACTCTACAGGTAAAGCTAAGGCGTTCGAAGAATTTGCGGGCGTACACGAAGCCTATGACGGTATTTCCAGAGCCTATCATAGGGATTTCCTTGACGTAGAGCCAAACCGCTCCGTTAAACCCAGCTTTACCAGCAGTGATTACTACTCCTTCAGGCCAGAGGAGCAGATTCCCAGAAAGCAGAAACGCATCATCAAGATGTGTATGGATGCCTACGATAAGGTGGGTATAGTCCGTAACGTTATTGATTTGATGGGGGATTTCGGTTGTCAGGGCATAAGTCTTGTACACGAAAACAAAAGCGTAGAGAAGTTCTACCAGCAGTGGTTTAAGAGGGTTGACGGTAAAGAGCGTTCTGAACGCTACCTGAATAATCTCTACCGAACTGGTAATGTATTTGTTTACAAGTCCTACGCAGACATCACCCCAAAGATACAGAAGTACCTCAAAACGCTAGCTGCCGACATCGCTGTCGAGACACTCAAGGTTCAGAAGAATAACCTGCCTTGGCGTTATAATTTCCTAAATCCACTCGCTTTGGATATGAAAGACGGTAATATCAACCTCTTTCTAGGAAAAAGAAACTACCAACTCTCCGCCGATGCTTTCCTTGATAATTTCAAGAAGAATAACTCTTTACCAATGAATGTTCTGGAATCTCTACCTCCAGAAGTAAAAAGAGCTATTAACGAGAATCAGCAAAAGATTGAGCTAGACCCTGAGAAGCTGTGTGTCGGCTACTACAAAAAGGATGACTGGCAAGACTGGGCACATCCAATGGTCTACGCTATTCTCGATGACATCGTCATGCTTGAGAAAATGAAGCTGGCCGACCTTGCTGCTTTGGATGGTGCAACCTCAACTATTAGGCTTTGGACGCTTGGAAACTTTGAACATAAGGTTTTACCTACAAAAGCCGGTATTAACAAACTGAGAAATATCCTCGCCTCTAATACGGGCGGAGGAACTATGGAACTTGTCTTCGGCCCAGAACTTTCTTTCACAGAGAGTAACTCTCAAGTATACAAATTCCTAGGGTCTGAGAAGTACCAAGCGGTTTTGAATAGTATATTTGCTGGCCTAGGTGTTCCCCCAACATTAACTGGTCTAGCTGGCAATGGTGGCGGATTCACTAATAACTTCATATCTCTAAAAACTCTGACAGAACGTCTACGGTATGGTAGAGATCATTTAACAGGGTTTTGGGAGAAGGAAGTAGAATACGTCCGTAAGGCTATGGGTTTCCGTAAGCCAGCTACTATTGTATATGACCAGATGAGTTTATCTGACGAAGCGGCGGAGAAAAACCTTCTTATTCAGCTAGCAGACCGAGATATCATCTCCAACGAAACGGTTCTTGAGAGATTCAAAGAAGTACCCGGAGTTGAAAAGGTACGTCTACAACGTGAAGACAAAGCTAGAGATAAGGACAAAATGCCACCAAAAGCTGGCCCATTCCATCAGCCTGAATCTGACGATCTTCACGAAAAAGACATGGAGAAGATTGACCGTCAGGGTGAGATTACTGAGAAAGTTGCTGTAGAGAAGGAGAAGAACAAGCCTACACCAGTCTCTCCTCAGGGTGGTAGACCTAAGAATAAGCCTGACACCGTCAAGCGTAAGAAACGTGTGGATACCCCAAAGAGTAAGCCGGGAGTAGCTAATTTATCCTCTTGGGTTATTAATACTTACCACTCATTAGATGACATCTCTACTGGATATCTAGCATATGTAGGAAAGAAGAATAAGAGACAGTTGACTAAGGCACAGGTTCAGGAGATCGCAGATATCAAACTGCGTGTTCTATCCAACATCCCCGTAATGGCAAAGGTCAGCAACCACGTTATCCAAAAGGTCTTAGCTGAAAACTCTTCGGTGCCACGGGTTCTACTTTTACGGGTGGAAAACGCTGGTATTTCATTGGAAAATAACTCTACTCAGGAATATGACAGTGTGATAGTTGGGTTATATATTGACTATTGCCTAGAGTCTTACCCAGAGGAATTAGGTGAAATTTAACCTTTTTCGTAAAAATTTTTCTCTTTTGTGTATAATGTGATGAGGTAGAAACATATGAAAACATTTCAACAGGAAATTACTGACGGCATTGGCGAACTAGTCAAAAATACGGCTAGTCTAGCGTATTGCTCACCCGCGTCTGTTCATACAGATACGGCAGATAATGCTGAGTCTATAATTTCCAACCCGGAAGTGCTTACTAAGGTCATAGCTGAGAACAAAGATCAGCGTGACCTTTTTTATCTTGAAGCCGTTCTTGTGTCCACAGGATGGAATAAGAACGATGATATTTTCACTGCCACGAATACTTGGGCAGCTAGGAATACACCGGAAGACAAACAGTTCAACTTTATGCACGATGAGAACGATATCATTGGGCACATTACTGGCAGCTATGTTCTAACTAAAGATGGACAAGCTGTTTCAGAAGCAGTTGACGCTCCCCCGCATCCAGATGAGTTTGACATCATCGCTCAAGCGGTCCTGTACAATAGTTGGGCAGGAGAAGAAAACCGTGAGAGAATGGACAAGATCTTCGCAGAAATTGCAGAGGGCAAGTGGTACGTCTCTATGGAGTGCCTCTTCGCTGGATTTGATTATGCTTTAATTGATCCGCAGGGTGCAGCTAAGATCCTCGAAAGAGATGAGGCATCTGCCTTCCTAACGAAACACCTTAGGGCTTATGGTGGGACTGGTGAATATGAGGGATACAAAATAGGTCGTGCTCTGTCTAATATTGCGTTCTCTGGAGAAGGGTTGGTATCTAAGCCTGCTAATCCTAGAAGCGTGATCCTAAACAGTAAGAGTACGACATCTTTTCACGTGAAGAACACTGATTCAAAACTTTCAATAGGAGAAGTTAATATGTCAGACCAGACGTTGCTGGAAAATCAGCTTTCTGAAACTAAGGCGGAGCTGTCAGAAGCTAAGTCTCAGATCGAAGCTGTGAAATCCAAAATTGAAGAAGCAAAGGATAAAGAATTTGCTTCGCAGGTTGAAGCGTACGAAGCTGCTGCAACGCAAGCTCAAGCTACAATCGATGAACTGAACGAGACTATTAAGTCTACACAGGCCAAGGTTGCTGAACTGGAAGATGCTCTTGCTACTTCTAAAGACGCTCTAACCAAAGCAGAAGAAACTGTGGCTGAAATGCAGAAGAAAGAGAAGGCAGCACAGCGTTCGGCTGCTCTCGTTGAAGCTGGACTTGATGAAGATGAAGTTGGCGAAAGCCTCGCATCGTTTGAGTCTCTTGACGACGAAGCCTTTGATTCAATCGTAGCTATGATGGTTAAGACCAAAGCTAAGTTTGACAAAGACAAGTTTAAGAAAGACGACGACAAAGAAGGTGACAAGAAAGACAAAAAAGACGCTAAAGCAGATGAAGACGCAGAAGCATCAGAAGACGCGGCTGAAGAAGCCCTTGACGATGTGGAAACTTCAGAAGCTGAACTGAATGTTGGCGATGATACTGAAGATGAGGCCGAAAAGGCTCAAGCTAGCATTTCAGAATGGTTTGGTACTCACGTATTAACTTCTAAGTAAATAAAGGAGAAACTAATATGGCTCTCAAAGCAGATAGATACGAAGAATCAACTGATATCAGTTACTTCTACACAGCAGGTACGGCCACTCGTGGTGGTGTTGCTTGTCTGGACGTTTTAAGTGCTTCTGGTGCTGCTATGGATCAAGGTGATAACACCATTTCATATCAGGCCGCTGCTACTACAGACGTTCCCGTAGGGATTCTTCTGAATGACGTTGTTAACAAAGATCTTACTCGAACACACTTGAATTTCTACAAGAATGAAGTTCAGAAAGGTGGAAAGGTAACGATCCTCAAGCGTGGCTGGGTTGTGACCAGCAATGTCACCGGAAGTCCTTCTCCCGGAGATGTAGCTTACGCATCAGAAACATCTGGCGAAATCGCCAATGTAGCTGCTGACGCAACGGCTTCTGGAAACTTGGCTATTGGCCGATTCATGTCCGCTAAGGATGCTGATGGCTATGCCAAAGTTTATGTTAACCTTCCTAACCACGGTGCTAACTAATAAAGGAGACTGAATATGTCGTTCACAGAAAGACCAGACGATCAGTTTATCAGTCTGTATAAAAAGACTGGCAACCAAGATCAAGACGTTGCTAAAGCTGCTCAACGTCAAATGGCAAAAGCACTCGAACTTCCTTTGCGTAAAGGTGTTCTTGTTGGTAATATTCTCGGAGATATCTTCGAGACAATTAGTGTCGAGCCGGGAGCCTCTACGGAGTATCCTCTTGACATGATTTCACCGGGTCTTGAAGGAGAGCACGTTGCTTTCACTAATCCCGGACATGGTCGCATTCCTGAGCGTTCAGTTGAAAGTGACTACGTGACGATCCCGACTTACGGTATCACGTCAAGTATTGACTACTTGCTACGTTATGCTCGTGAAGCTCGTTGGGATGTTGCTGCTCGTGCTTCTCAGGTAATGCAAGCTGGCTTTGTTAAGAAAATCAACGATGACGGCTGGCACACCCTTCTGGCTGCTGCTGTTGACCGTAACATCTTGGTTTACGATGGCGATGCTACTGCCGGTCTGTTCAGTAAGAGGCTTGTTTCTCTGATGCAGACAACCATGCGTCGTAATGCTGGTGGCAACACCGGTTCTGCAAACCGTGGTCGACTGACAGATATGTATGTTTCTCCAGAAGCACTGGAAGATGTACGTAACTGGGGTCTGGATCAGATTGACGAAGTAACTCGTCGTGAGATCTACACCGCGAGCGAAGGTGGTGCTCCTATCACCCGTATCTACGGCGTGAACCTGCACGATCTTGATGAATTTGGTGAAGGCCAAGAATATCAGGATTTCTTCACAACTGGTCTTGGTGGTGCTGTTCAGCAGGCTGACCTCGAACTGGTTGTTGGTCTGGATCAAGGATCTACAGACAGCTTCATTATGCCAGTGAAGTCCGAGCTGAAAGTCTTTGAAGATCCAACTCTTCACCGTAGCCAACGTGTTGGATACTACGGTTGGGCTGAACTAGGATTTGGAGTTCTGGACAATCGCAGAATCGTCCTAGGAAGTTTTTAATCTGGAAAATCTAGATTTAATAGAAATGGAGGCTGTTTTTTCAGCCTCCATTCTCTATAATGTAAAAGAGGTACTATCCCTGATCAGATTGTCGTTAAACCCCCAGAGAAGTCATATGATTCAAACACAGGACACTTTTAAAGCTCTCGGTTACTATCCGGAGTCCCTTTCTTCTGGTTCTAGCAAGAAGATTGTTGTCAAATGTGATTATTGTGACTGTAAATATCGGGTCGTAAACAAGAACAGGGTCAAATCCAACAAGTACGTGGAGAAAGATGCGTGCCAAAAGTGTAGGTATGTGAAAAGGAAGGACGTATCTATCGCTCGCTATGGAGTTGAAAACTCAGCTCAGAGACCAGAGGTTAGGGAGGTTCTCAAGAGTAAAAAATGGATTAACTCTCCAAGTTTTAAAGAGAAAGCAGAGGACACTAACTTATTAAGGTATGGCAATAAATACCCTATGAAAACTAGCGAGGTCCAGGAAAAGTTAAAGTCCACAATGCTAGATAAGTACGGAGTGGACAATATTATGAAGTTTGAGGACGTAGCGGTAGAGGCTTCTAAAAAATCCATTCAAACTAGAATAAACAGGGGTTTGATCAAGACTTTCGACGGGAAAACAATGCCACAACTCGCACAAGAAAAGGGGTGGTCTAGGTCTCATTTTGGAAAATTGGTCAAATCAATTGGTATAGAGTCCGCATTACAGAGGCAGAAAAGCGTCAGTGGCTTAGAGTCTACAATTACTGAATGGTTAGATTCAGAGGGGATAGAGTATGAAACGCAGTTTGTCGTAGATAAGAAGATTGCGGACATAAGAATTGGAGACGTATTAATAGAGTGTGATGGACTATATTGGCACTCTGATTTGTTCGTAGACAGAAAATATCATACCAGCAAGAGAGACCTTTATATTTCCAAGGGGTATAGACCTCTGTTTGTAAGGGGAGATGAAATTAATAATAAGTTGGACATTGTTAAATCCGTCATCAGGAATGCCCTAGACCTAAATAGTACCAAAATGTACGCTAGAAAGCTAGAAGTTAAACAGGTTTGTAAGAGTGTCGCTAGGGACTTTATCAATGATAACCACCTAATGGGTGCGGCCCCTAGTGTTAGTTTTTCATTAGGGTTATTTGATAAAGAAGAACTAGTGAGCGTAATGCAGTTAAAGAAGACTTCTGGCTGCGGATACGATATATCCAGATACTGTAGCCTGATCAACACAACTATTACCGGAGGGTTTACCAAGCTACTGTCTCATTGTTCTCAATTCTGTAAGGCTGAGAGTATATCAACGTTCATAGACTTGCGTTACGGAACCGGGGACTACCTCACTCAGTTTGGCTTTATAGAAACTTCCTGTCACGCAAGTTTCTCTTGGACTAACGGGGCTAAGACATTTCACAGGATGAAGTTTCCCGGAAATTCTGGGTACGAGAATGGTCTATATAAGATATGGGATTGTGGTCAGAAAAAATACCGGTTACAGCTAATCTCCATTTAACAGGGGATGGCTCTTTTTTTGTGTATAATAGGGTGTAAAATGTATTTACACCCAAGCAGGACTCTCTTTAAGGGGATATTACATAATGACAGCTTTGTCTGATTTCATGGAGTCTGGATTGCTCCACCATGTGTTTAGAGGGGGATCGTTCCCTAAACCATCGAATGTAGCTATTGCTCTGTGCAGTGGGACTCCAGTTGATTCTGATACCGGCGTAACCATTCCTGAACTTCCTACGGGGATTAACGGTAGTGGTACTGGTTATTCTAGATACGACTTGGGAGACCCATCTACTCTTGGTGATGCCTTCTGGTCTTACGATATCAACGATCATAACGCCGGAAGTGGCCTGATCAAGAACTCTTCCACCTTCATTTTTGGAACCGCACTCCTTGATTGGGGTTGGGTTTCTGGTATAGCCATCGTCGACTCTGGCGAATACGGAAGTGGTAATCTTCTAATGTATTCTGAATTGGGCAACCCTAGAGTTGTTTATCTAGGAGACGCCCCAAAGTTTGACGCTAGTCAGCTTCAAATCAAATTTAAGTAGGGGCATAGCCCATGATTCTTACAAGAGCAGAATACTTGGCGTCTATAGGTATTTCACTACCTGACAATTCGACGCAAGAGATTTCGCCTTTAGATCTCAGAACCAGCTTGGTAGACTTGGTAGACTCCGTACCCAATTTTATGGAGGGGGCCACCCTAAATACTGTTAATTTTGCGTCTCCAGATACTCGCACAACAAAAGGTGGAGACTTGGCTTTAAGCCAGATGTCTTTCGCTGGACGTTCTAGTGTAGACAATACCTCTTTTGGATATGCTTCCCTACGCAATAATTACAACGGTTCTCAGAATACCGCACTAGGTAGCTACGCCCTAAGCTGTAATATTTATGGAAGCGGCAATACTGCTGCTGGATATCAAGCGTTAGTAGGCAACGTTACCGGAGATGGGAATGTAGGGGTCGGTGATCATACCTTCCACCATAATCGTTATGGTGATTACAATATTGGTATTGGTCATGGTGCCGGTTGGTATCTTGGACCCACAGTAGACTACAAGTTTGTCCTTGGGTCTTTCCCTGTATCTTCAGGGGATTTCTGTGATGCTGGTGGCGAACCTATTACTTCGGGTGACTCACCCCTGTTATACGGAAACTTATTAGCTGGAAGCCATCAACTTGCTGTAGGTACCAGCTCTTTACACAGTTTTGGTATGCTTCAGGTTTCAGGTGATATTTCCCCTACTGCTAGTGGAGAGTCTCATTTAGGTAGAAGTCAAGCATCTTGGAAATCCATCAATGAATTTATTAATTTCTCCGGAGAAACCGTTGGTGTAGGTGGTGCTCCATCAGGTGCGGCACAAGGGGTCGCTGACGGGAAGATGACCGTTTATGGAGACCTAGTCCCCAACGAGAATGATAGATATGCCATCGGTCACCCACTTCTTAAATGGGATGGTTACTTCAACGACGTTATCATTAACGGTCAACTCATAGCTAATGACGTAGAATACAATACGATCAGTAACTGTCTATACGAATGTAAGACCCTTCACTTGGCCACAAGTGGTTTCTGTGATCCAACAGATTCCGGGTTCCACAACGATGCTGTTTGTGGATACCTCAACGATCAGGGGTTAGACGGTGCTGGACTTGAAGTACATTCAAGCGGTACTGGATACCGTAGAGACTACGCTTTACTCTACAGATTTCCAGACCCCACGCTTAATTGTCTACCTGTAGAAAATGCCTACACCAAATCTAGGTGGGAGAGTAACATATCTATTGAAACTGTTGATAATACAGCTTTCATAGGTCAGAGACTTCTTGGACGCTATAGCACAGGTATGGTTATTGAAAGTGGCTGTATGGGGGTCTTTGTAGAACCCTATGAGGCTTCTGGTCAAAGGGTAGTGATAGGCCAAGAACCACACTTTACAAACCAATACGCAACACTTGGCGACGTAAACTTTATAGCTCGTTCTGGTACGGACGTTATCAACGGAAACCCATCTGGATATAACTCTACCATGATGCACGGAACTGTCGATTCTGGCGTACAGGTGATTCAAAAATTTGCTAGCAGAATTAAGAGTGCTAGCACCGTCCGTGGCTTTAGTGTCATATATCATGACGAACTAGATCAATCATAAGGATAAATAATGAAAGATAGGCTATCCTTACATATAGATAATGGTCAATCTGGAATAAGAGAGTCCGTTACTGTTTTACGAAATGGTGGTCAGGCCAGCCAGTCAGGCTTAGTTGGTATAACCAATGCTGTTTATGCCTCTGGGGGAGACCCTATTTTACCAGAGACCATATTTAATGTTCAGTCTACTGGTAATTCAGATATCCGTTTCTCAAGTGGACCCTCACGTTTCGTTCGTAGTTCAGTAGAGTTACTGGGTAATGGAAATGGACGTGCTTCCGGCCTACATATCACCTACGATCCAGAGTTTGATAATGCTTTTATCGCGGGGGATGGGTATGGTGGGTATGGTGGGTATGATGAAACTTGTGTTGATCCCGCCGGTACCGATAAAACCGTTGTAGACTTCTCTCTTATCCGCCCCAGTGGAACAACTGGAATGGAATTCTCCCATCTCTCAATCTCCGAACGTGGATTTATTGGGATTGGGACTACACGAACACATACTACTAGACATTTTGATCCTCATGCACCCTTAACCGTAGCTTATATGTGCGAGACTGTTGCTGACAGCGGCACAATCTCCATACATGAGCAGGCTTCAGCACCAAGTAATAATTCTGATTTTGGTAAGATCTACGTCAAACCTTACACCGTTGGTAGCCGTAGTCAGGCTTTGTATTTTAAGGATGATAGCGGTTTTGAGACCAACCTTGTACTGAGTCAGGATTTAGAACCCACAGTAGCTAGTGGTGGTTTAATTTATGGAAATAATGGAAATACATACGGGGGTTGGCATACCCCTAAGGTTAGGCAGGCAGATGAGACTAAGTCTAACAATACATATTACGGTTGGGGTGCTGGATATTTACTATCCGAGACAGGTTCTGCAGACTGTAATACTCTAGTTGGTTATCATGCGGGTAGTGGACTAGAACCAGTCAGCTCTAAAAATACCGTAGTGGGTTGCGATAGTTTCGTTGGATATACCGATGGTAATAGAAACATCGTTATCGGTGACGCAAACTTCAATGGCGGAGGATCAGAATTTGGAGGTATGGATGATGCGATCTTGATTGGTCGTGAGCTATACCAAAGCGAAATTCCTGAAGATGGAACGTTCGCCCTAGGTAAAGGTACTACACCTTTGTTGCTTGGTAAGGTTACCGGATCGAAATATCTATCAGTGGTAGGAGGTACTTTCTCCGTTCTGGAACAATCTCAAAGTGAGTTCAAAACCAGTTTTGAGTTTGATAATCCATTCGTTAGATATACAACAGTACTCAACACTATAGACTACGCCCGTGCCGGAAGTAATCAGGGTATCAACGACTTAGTATTCAGGTTTTCAAACGGAGATGGTCTATCAGAGGATTTATTTACTCTAGACCCCAGAGGTTCCTTTGCTCACACTCCTACATATCAGGCTCCAACGGGAACGACCCCATTTGCTGAACTAAATGCTGACTTTAAACTAAAGGGTGCTATTAGGTTCCAAGATGGTACTTCACTATCTGGTATCTCTGAGTTTAACCTTATTCCTCTGAATGGTGTGTCTGGAACTAATGTTGTAGTTCAAAACAACGAAAATCACATAGTACTAGATTATTCAGATCTTAATCTAGCTGGTAACGTAGCGACGGAGATAAGATCAGACAATACATTTTTTGCCGCACAGGTTGACGGTTCAGGGTCTGCTAAAATTGGGAAGATGTCTCTGCAGGGTCTGGCTGATTACGTTGGCAGTGGAGCTAGTACAATAGCAGAGAATTGTAATGTTCTGATTTCTAATCCAGAAAACGAACTAAATGTTAATGCTGCCGGTATGAGCCGCTCAGTTCTTGTGGGCTGTGATGTAGCCTACGGGGCTAGCGGATGGAAACATGCTGTAATCATTGGTTCTGAGGCTGGTGCCAACGCTACTGTATCTAATCCTAGCTTGGGAATGGATATGGCGGCAGTATTTGTTGGCTATAGGGCTGGTTATGACTGTGACAACCTAGACAACACTATTGGTATTGGAACCAACGCCGCTAAAAACGCAGACGCCGCTTCTGACTCCGTGTTTATAGGATCCAATGCTGGTTTAGACGGTACTTACGCAAACTCTATTGGTATTGGGGAGCACGCACTACGAGGAACCTTCTCAGGTGGAGAAGGTGGAAGCGGTAACCTAGAAATTGTTTGTGGCCTAGATGACAATAACCGTCTAATGTATAGCGGGGGTGCTCTATCTAATCGTGTTAACATTATGAACACGATAGCTGGTAGGACTGACATTCCAAACATCTCTATTGGTATGCCACGTCTATCACCAGAGGCTCCTCTGGAGGTCCGTAGACACTCATCTGTCCACGGCAGCAATCCCAACGACTTCGTCCAATCTTGGTTCTGTGACGATGTTATGGTAGCCAGCATGGACTGTAACGGTAACTTCTACGGTTCCGGAAATACCGCTAATAATATAGAGGGCTTAATGGACACTGCTATTACTGGCGGAACGATGGTATCTCCCGCCAGCGGAAGAATGAGTATCTACGAAGATGGTAGCAATACTGGGCGGGATGTTTATGTCACAAACAGAGATTCTTCTTTGACAGGTGTTCCTGCTGGAACTTATGTAGTTGCTATTCGCCTTAAGACTGAATATAGACCCACATGGGTCGGATGCCCTTAATAGGATATAGAGATGGGAAGACCACCAGATTGTCATTGTCACTGTGGTACGGTTACTCCTGCTCCTACGGGGGGCAGTTGCCCAGGCTGTCCGGGTAACCACGCTCAGTATCAGACTGGGTCTGTTGAAAAAGTACTTGTGTTGCAAATATGTAATACCAATAGTTCTCTCGATGACTCGTTTACGGTTTCTCTCAACGGCACTCAGATTGATGCAAATCTAGACCTAGGGGTTTCCTCTCAGGTTGGAATAATATACAAGACTCACGCTTCTGTAACTATCGATGACAATGACCCTCTTCTGTTATGTTTGGGTCAATCTCATCCTCAAATCTCTATTGATGCTAATCTACTACTTGCTCACCCATCTAGCAACGTCATTACGTCTACTCAGCTTGTGGACAATGGTGCCGGTAATTTTGGTGGAATTCGAGTTATCTCTTATGACTATCCGTATATAGCTGGAGAAGGATGTGTAGTTGAAGACTTTGATTACGGAGACGCACCTTGGAATTATTCGTTTGATCTATGTGAAACACCTAATGAGGTTACCTTACGTACTTTTGCCGTACCCCTTACCCACACTTGGGCTATAAGGGTAGATGGCACAGTTTTAGCACATAATTCTTCATATCCAAACTCTGTAGAAAAGACTGCTGGTGATAATATGGAGTTTGATTTTCTGTCTTCAACCCTCACTTGTTCCGGAGGTAGCCGACTTGTTTATTCGACTTGGTGGGTCAAAGTAGGTTCTGGAGCGTATCCAGATTGGACAGATACTGGGGTTTCCGTATTCAGCACTCTTAACTACACTATGCCAAGCGATTCACTTGCTGTTTGGCCTGATCATTGGTGTGTGTGGGCGTAACGCAGACAGGATAAAAGAATCCTTTAATAATACAGGCAAACATTATGTTAATCATATCAGATAGAGTAAAAGAATCCTCACTTACTACAGGTAGTGGTGCAGTTGTATTCGACTCTGCTTTTGGTGGATTCCAATCCTTTCAACAGGGTGTTGGCGACAGTAATACTACGTACTACTGTGTTGAAAACGGTGTGCGGTGGGAAGTGGGTCAAGGGGTCTATTCTCAGGATGGAAATTCCCTTTCAAGAGATGTGGTCTTTGATAGTTCTGATGGTGGAGCTAAGATCAATCTTGAGGGTGTTTCTACGGTTTTCTGTACCCTACCCGCAGACAAGGCTATTATACAGAACGAAGCCAGTGGCACTTACGTTGTTGATATTAGTACATTAGAGCTAAACTCTTCTGGTATTATTTCTAACACCCTGTCTAACTCAGGAGATGCGGTTTTTGGCAACGACGTTCTCGTTAGTGGAGACCTTACTGTCGTAGGTAGTTTATTCGGCGTTGATGATATTTCGTCGTCTGGAGATATTGTATCTAGTGGATTTTTGACCCTAATTAGACCTAACGGTGACGCTGGCAACTTCTTCCACGCATATAAAGAAGATGGGACAGAACAAACTGCCGCTCTACATTTTGATGGTAATGCTTCTCCCATGTGGAAGCTGGGTCTCAAATCTAATCCTACTAGCCAAACAGCTCCTCCTACCTTTGCCTATGTCTTTGCTAAGGACGGGTCTGCTGGCATGGTTAGTAATACGAATAACTATGCCTCTATTTCAGACGGTATAGGTTTTACCGTATATCATGATGCTAATACGGTTTTTCGTGCTAGTTCTTTGACGGGCGTTTATATAGAAACTACTTCTAGTGTAAATCCAAGTCTTGTAATTACTGGACCTCCAGCACCCACTACAGATCTACAGAGATGGAGTAAGTATGATGATAGTATTCTATCCGTTGTAGATAGCGGTGGCAAATTTGGTATATTAAATTCCAACCCTCTTTACGAAATAGATGTAAACGGTAGTGGTAAGATGGATGAACTCTATCTTACTAGTGGTATTTATTTCCAAGATGGTACATTCCAGAGTACTGCTGGCGGAGGCGAAGACGAAGCTACGGCTGTTAGTGGTTGGGCAGACGAAACCATGACTAACCGTGACAATGCGGTAAGTGGTTACTTCCAAACCTACGTAGACAACCAAGACCACTCAGCGGTTCAGGTGTCTGGTTGGGCTGATACAACCATGACCAACGGCGACAACGCTGTCAGTGGCTACCTTCAAACATACACAGATAATCAAGACGCTTCCATTTCTGGAATTGCTGTTTACGCTTCTGGTCATACACTCCAGACAGTTACAGATAACGGTGCGGTAACAGACAATGAATTAACAATCAATGCTAACTTTTCTGCTGTTAGCGGTATGCTAACGGGTACGTTGCAGGCAGGGGCTTTAGATATTGGAGGGTCAACATGGGACAATTCCGGTTGGTCTAGTTCCCCAAAGATAAACTTTGACGGTATCGGAGGGGGCAGACCTAGTCTCGTCGGGTACATCACTCTGTGTAATTCTGCCGGAGACGGGTTCTCTTTTTACTCGGGGATGATTCAGCCTACAGCCGCATTTGGCTTAAATCCGAAAGATAACCTCTACGACTTAGGGAAATTGACCTCTCGATTCCGTGACGGATATTTCGGCGGTACGTTGCAGGCAGCGGAACTGGACTTCGGGCCTGGTTATCCTACTCTTACAAATGTCGGCTCTAGTGCAATCGTTTCGTCAAGGGCGTTTGGCGTACCGGCTACCGAGTTGTTTTATTGGACTGATCGGGCGGTACTGGAATCACCCGCAGATGGTGTAGTCAAAATCCGAGATTACGCCACAGGTTTAGTAGGCATAAGGCTAAACGCCGCAGTGGCTGACACTCTTGGGGTTGAATCGGCTGACGGCACAACCCTCGGTACGTTGCAGGCAGCACTACTCACCGCCGGGCATGGCGGTGAAATAGTATTCGGTGACCCCACCGGCAATTCAGGTCGGATCACAAGTCAGTTTGATAATTCGATGCTCACGTTCGGGCGAGGAACAACAGACTATCTTAGCCTTCGGCCAGACATGCTGATGCCAATCCCTACCGAAACACTTGACCTTGGGTCCGCTACCTACAAATGGAAAGACGGTTTTTTCAGCGGTACATTGCAGGCAGCGACTGTAGAGAATCCTGACGCGGCTTTAACCCTCGGGAATGAGACTCAGGGTACTTATGTCCAAGGGTACAATTTAATACTCAGAGGTGGAACTACTGGCGTACGCTCGCAGGTGACGCTGGCTCAGACGTATGTTGATCTGGGAACGACCAGCAACGGAACCGCGTATGGGAGACTCGATGCAAGCACATGGCGGATAGGTTCTCCCGGCTCTCTCGGTACGTTGCAGGCAGGCACACTCTCCCTTGACACGCTTGGCGACGGGGCACAAACGCTAACAACTTCTGGCGGTAATGTGTATGTATCCCAATCCATAGGGGTGTCAGCTAGGGGCATGATTTCAG
>Ga0208013_1000353_pt1 | contig 26734 bp, 30 predicted proteins | sample 16_taG_FD_184091 | JGI IMG/M metagenome (GOLD analysis project Ga0208013, IMG submission 184091) | Marine viral communities from the Subarctic Pacific Ocean - 16_ETSP_OMZ_AT15313 metaG (SPAdes) (version 2) | ecosystem: Environmental > Aquatic > Marine > Oceanic | place: Pacific Ocean | collected...
ACAGGAAACTTAACAGGTAATGTAACTGGAAACTTAACAGGTGATGTAACTGGTGATGTTACGGGTGACTTAACAGGTGATGTTACAGGAAACATAGATGGAGATGTCACTGGAGACTTAACTGGTAATGTTACAGGTAATGTAACTGGAAACTTAACAGGTGATGTAACTGGAGATGTTACGGGTGACTTAACAGGAGATGTTACAGGTAATGTAACTTCAACTGGCACATCAACATTTACAACAGTTGACGTTAACGGTGGAAACATTGATGGCACTATAATTGGTGCATCAACTACAGCCGCAGGATCATTTACAACAGTAAACGCAAGTTCTACCATTACAGGAAATCTAAGTGGAAATGTAACAGGTAATGTTACTGGAGATGTTACAGGAGATGTAGATGGAGACCTAACAGGTGATGTTACTGGTAATGTTACAGGTAATGTAGACGGAATATTAGGTGGCACAACACCAGCGGCAGCAAGTGTAACAACTCTTAATGCAAGTTCTACAATAACAGGAGATGTTACAGGAGACCTTACAGGTAATGTAACAGGTAATGTTAGTGGAAGTTCAGGCACAACTACAAGTATAGCAAACCATGACACTGATGATCTTACACAAGGAACAACAAACAAATATTATGCAAGTAGTTTGTTTAACACAGACTTGGCTACTAAAGATACAGATGATTTAGCACAAGGAACAACAAACAAATATTATGCAAGTAGTTTGTTTAACACAGATTTAGCTACCAAAGACACTGATGATTTAACTGAAGGCAGCAATTTATATTACACAGATGCTAGAGTATTAACTAAGATTCAAGCTACTAATATTGATCAATTAAGCAATGTTAACAATACTGCTCCAACTGATGGACAAGTTCTTAAATGGGATAACACTAATTCATATTGGAAAGCATCAGAAGTTGCAGGTGATACAAGTGGAGTTGTTACTCTAACTGGAACACAAACACTAAGCAACAAAACACTAGCAGACCCAGACGTAACTGGAACACTCACAGGTAATGTTAGCGGAAATGTAACAGGAGACCTAACAGGTGATGTTACAGGAACAGTAAGTAGTATTTCAAACCATGACACGGATGGTTTACCACAAGGCTCAAACAATTTATATTATACAAATGACAGAGTTGACGCACATCTAAACACAACAGTCACAGGCACTAAATTAACTGCTGAAAATGACTTTACTGTAATTGAAGGAACCAGCACAAGTTATGGTGGACCAGACTACTTAGTTGGACCAGGAACACTTACACTAAAAACAAATGAGAATAATTGGTGGGCTTCACAACTTACACTTGAATCAAGTGAAGATGTTATTATGGACATGGTTGGTGAAAAAGATACTAACAATGACTCATACAAATGGGCTGTGATACTTGATCCATTAAACAATGAATCAGATGGTGGATATGCAGGTGACTACGCATTCTACTTCAACAAACTCTACACTAACCTTGATGGTGGTGGTGATATTGTTATGACCAATAGAATATTTGGTGCAGAAGATCACTTTAATATGAGTATCTTTGGTGACTTCAACAGTGCTTCAGGTGGTGCATATGATTACAAACCATTTCATATTGATGCTGAAGAACTTCTAGTAAAAGCAAGAGACAGTCATGGATCTACAGAAGAAGCAATGCGTGTTAAGAATAATGGAATTACATTCTATGATAATTATACATTCCCAACAGATGACGGTGATGACAAGAAAGTATTAACCACAGATGGTAATGGCACATTAGATTGGGAAATCCCAGGTGTATTGACTGTCAATAATGGTTCACCTAACAATGACGGTGATATTACACTAACCACAGCTAACATTAGTGAAGGTTCAAACCTTTACTACACAGATGCTAGAGTATTAACTAAAATTAATAGCACAAGCATTGATGCTTTAAGTGATGTTGACACAACTACATCAGCACCATCTGATGGACAAATTCTTAAATGGGTTGCTGCCAACAGCAAATGGGAACCAACAAGTATTACAAGTGATGCAGACATTGTAACATTGACTGCAACACAAACACTAACCAATAAAACACTAACTAATCCAACTATTGCAAAAATTACAGACATTGCAGAGTTGAAGGGACCATATGATGGTAACACTGGAACTATTAAACTTACTGGAAGTAGTGGTCATAGGTTAGTCCTTGAGCTTGGAAAAGATGGTGAAGACATCAATAGCACATATGCTAGGAAAGTATATCAGAGAAATATGCTCCTGGCAAACACAGTTCCACCTGAAACTTGGGATTATGATGAGAGATATTGGAACAGAGAATATTTTGAGACTGAAGAAAATGATGGAATAACTTCAATAAAGGCAATGCCTACTCCAATCCAATACACTGGACCAGCTGGTGAAGAAGGAGATGATCCAGATGATTGGTCAGAAGACGGTAATTTCTACACCAAGTTTCAATTAATTGGTGGTGCTTCTACTTATAGTGGCGGTGCAAGTGGAATGGATGACCGCAATGCTAATAGAATTGTTAGTGTTGCTACAGAAGATGGAACCAAAGGTAGACTTGATATTGATGCTAGTGAAATTAGTTTCTATGACAAAGAATATAGTTTTCCAACCAGTGGACCATCAGATGGACAAGTATTAACTGGAACCAACGGCACAGGTTTAGCATGGGAAACACCTGCAATATCATCACTTACAGCTGGCACTGGTCTAACTGCTACTGGAAGTGGTTCCATAACAGTGGCAATTGATTCAAGTGTTACTACAAATACTGGAACACAAACACTAACCAACAAAACACTAACAACTCCAACAATAACAACTCCAACAATAACAAGTCCAACAATTAATGGCACTCCTGTGTTTACAAATGGTGATTTAACTACACCAGGTTCTAGATTTGATTTTATCAATAACAGTCATGAAACAAAACTAACATTAGAGCCAGACAGCACTAATGATATTGTTAACAGAGTTATGTGGTCTACACCAAACAACAATGAATTCTTTAGATATGAAGCAGTAGGCTCCAGTGACTCTGACAGCAATCTACACACAGAGGTTAGCTTGGGCGGTAAAAACGGCGGAGAAAACCTATTACGCAGTGTTGTATTTGGTATAAACAGCGGTGTATCTACTACACTAATGGACATGAAAGTTAGTGCCAAAGAACTAACACTAGACGCTGAAGACTACGTTAAAGTAAGCAGTAATAACTTAAATGTAACAGACGGAACAGATGTATCAATAGATGAAGGTGTAGTCAACATTAAGGTAGATGGAAGTGGATATACCACACCACAAGTTGTATTTGAAGATGAAAATCAAAAAGTCTTTAGTATGATTGGTGAATCTTCACCTGATATGAAAAGGGACAAGTATATTATTACATTAGATCCTGAAAACAATAATTCACCAAGTGGTGCTTATGCAGGTGACTATGGATTCTACTTTACCAAAGAATACAATGACATTAACAATCCTAGCATGGAAATGAATGTGTTTGGTGCTAAAGATGGATTTACAATAAGTGTAGCAGATGATTTCAACGGCGGTCTTCCTAAGATTGCTCCTAATGGCATTGGCAAGGGTTATGGATTCAAGCCAGTTGACTTGCGTGCTGAAAGTCTGCGTATCAAAACTAAAAGCCATAACAACATAGACCCAGATCAAATGGAAGACGGTGATAGATATGAAATTATGACACTGGGCAATACACCATGGAGTAGTTTGGGTTGGCCAGGTTCAGGACCAGATGCACCAGCTGATGACAATAACCCAACTGTTGGTGACGTGTTTACAGCAGATGGACCAGCAAATGCAGGAACAACTGGTGTGGCAAGAGGCGCTGAAGTTGTTAATACTAGCGTATTCATTGATGAGACTCACGTTGAATGCAAAGTGCCAATTATGCCACCCAAACTAAGTGAAACACAAAGAGATAATCTTACGCCAATTGAAGGTATGATAATCTACAACATGGATGAAGCAAGAGTAGAATACTATGACAATGAGTGGAAATACCTAACCGGAACAGCAGTTTAAGGAGACGTAGATGGCACAGATAATTAAACCAAAACGCAGACACACTAGTGGAGCACCAACAACAAGTGATCTAGAGCCAAATGAAATGGCAATCAACACTGCAGACTTTAATATCTATGTTAGAGATGAATCAAACAACATATTAAAGATTGGCGGTGTTCAGTCACCAATGAATGAAGACTTAGATGTAAATCATTTTCACATTACAGACACTGGCAATCCAACAAGTGAACCACCCATGATAACATTTGGGGCACCAGTTGCTTTACCGCGTTACACCACTGATGAAGCAAACGCATTAATGACACTTGATCCACAATATTGTGTTGTTGGAAGAACATATAAAATTACAACTCCTGGTGATACTGATTGGGGAGATATGGGTGCAACAGCTGGTTCTGGTGGTAACTTTCTAAATATAATATTTACATGCACAGAAGCAGCACCAAGTGGAACAACTGGTGGTGCAAGATTAGGACCAGACTCAACATTAATACATGATGAGTTTGAGGGAATGCTTATTTTCAATCTAGATGCAAATGATGTTCAGCATTATTATAACTACGGTTGGTTAAGCATATAATAAAGGAGCTCTACCATGAGTAAAAATGAGGACAACACTGAGGACAAACAGGTAAAAGCAGCACCAAAGAAAGGTGCACCAAAGAAAGAAATAGATGTAAAAGTGTTACGCAACCTATTAGAAATACAATGCACAATAAAAGAATGTGCCCATGTATTAGGTGTAAGCACAGATACACTACAAAGAAACTACAAAGATGTAATTGAACAGGGTAAAACCATTGGTAAAGTTGCATTGCGTAGAGCACAGTGGAGAAACGCTATTGAGAAAAACAATGTTACTATGCAGATATGGCTTGGTAAGAATGTGTTAAATCAAACAGACGCTCCATTGGATGAGGAAGCAGGAACTATCCTGCCTTGGAGTGATTAACTATTAAAAGGATAGCTTACAATGAGCAAACAAGCAGAACACAAGTGGGCGGAAGTCACAGAACAAAACGCAAAAGATATTGTGGAAATTAAACATTCAATAGACACAATAAAAGACAACCACTTGAAGCACTTGGAAGCTGATATGTGTAAGCAAACAAAAGCAATAGAAAAAATTGACAACAGAATATGGTGGGTATTAGGCTTACTGGTTATATCAACAGTAATAGGGATGATTAAAAATGGCTTATAAGAAAAAAGGTAAAGGCAAGAAGAAATACGGCAAGTAAACAAAGGGGAAATATCATGAAAAAATATTTAAAAGATAAAAGAGTATGGGCGGTTGTGGCAATAGCTGTAATCAGTTACTGGCTCTGGACTACATTTAACACTGTGGCAGCAGTATAAATGAAACTAACCCCCGCACAACTTGACGCATGGAGAGTAATACCAAGGATGCTTATACTAACATACATGATATGTTTCTATTTGGTTATTAATTGGTTTATGGATTTGCCAGAACCAAACAATGCTCAAGCAGCATTTACTAGCACAATGATTGGTGCAGGTGCAGCTTGGTTTGGACTTTATGTAAATGGAAAATCAAATGCCTCTAAGTGATGTTCAAAAAGAAGTAAGTGATGACCCAAACAGATTTAAGGTTGTTGTTGCAGGAAGAAGATGGGGAAAGAGTTGGTTATCAATGCATGAGATGGCCAAGTATGCAAGGTTTCCCAATAGTAAGATCTTTTATGTTGCACCCACATACAAAATGTGCCGCCAGATTTTGTGGGATGACATCAAGGAAAAATTTATAAGAGCCCGTTGGGCTAAGAAGATTAATGAAAGTAATTTAGAAATTACATTAGTTAATAATAGTAGAATATACTTACGCAGTGGTGATAACCCAGATAACTTGCGTGGTGTAAGTATGGATTACTTGGTAATGGATGAAGCAGCTATGATAGACCAGAAGATGTGGACAGAAGTATGTAGACCAGCATTGTCAGATAGACAAGGTGGTGCTATGTTTATTACAACTCCACAGGGCAAAGGTAGTTGGATTTATGACTTATGGCAAGGTGCACATGGACAAGAGAATTACAGTGCGTTTCAATATTCAACAATACAAGGTGGGAACGTTCCACCAGAAGAGATTGAATCAGCACGCAATGAATTAGATGAGAAATCATTTAGACAAGAGTATGAAGCAAGTTTTGAAAGTTATGCAGGAAGTATATATTACAATTGGGATTCAAGCATTCATATTAAGAAACAAGATGTAGAATTTAAGAAGAATGAAATATTACATGTAGGAATGGACTTTAACGTTAGTCCAATTGTTGCAATTATTACAAGAATAAACGGAAATGAAATAAGTGTTATAGATGAGATAGCTATGGAAGGATCAAATACATTTGAAATGGCAGAGGAATTGTTAAATAGATATCCAAACAACAGGATGTGGATTTATCCAGATGCATCAGGACAAGCTAGAAAGACCAGTTCAAATACAAGTGATCATCACATATTAAGAAATGCAGGGTTTGTATTGAAAGTTAAAAGTATCAATCCACCCGTAAAGGACAGAATTGCAAGTGTTAATGCAAGTCTTATGTCTACAGATGGAAGTGTAAAAATACACGTTGATCCTAAATGCAGACATTTGATTAAATGTATAAGTGGACAAACTTATAAAGAAGGAACTAGGATACCAGATAAAAGCGGAAACTTAGACCATGCCATGGATGCTTTTGGGTATCTTGTGAATTGGATTAACCCTATAAGAAGAGATAAACCAGAACAAGTGAACAGAAGTCCACAACTATGGGGCCATCATTAAAAGGATAAATAATGCATATATACTCAACAATTGATCACTGTTGAAAGTGCTACCTTTATAAAGGAAAATATAATTATGTTAACAATAGAACAAATAGAACAACATCACCCAAACTACCCTGAAGTAGCCAAACAAGCTAACTATCATTACAAATCATTTGTGGGTGGTGAATTGTATAAAAGTGGTAGTTACTTAACACAGTATTTGGGTGAAAATACTGGTCCAGGTGACCAATATGGAAAGAGATTAGACTCTACGCCATTAGATAACCATGTGCAAACTACAGTAGACATTTACAGAAGTTTCTTGTTTAGAACACTGCCAAAAAGAGAATTGGGATTGTTAATCAACAACCCATTAGTTAATGCTTGGTTGTATGACACAGACCAAGAAGGACAAAGCATGGACAGTTTCTTAAAAACTGCTAATGACTTGGCAATGGTTCATGGAAGCACTTGGATGTTAATTGACAAACCAAGTTACAGAGTAGAAACAGAAGCTGAAGCAATAGAGCTAGGCATACGTGCTTATGCAGCAATGTATACTCCTCAAAACGTGCTCAATTGGGAATATGAACGTAATGTTGCAGGTAAAATGGAACTTACACATATCAAAGTAAGAGAATCAGAAAATGATGAGTGTGTTACATTTACATGTTGGTATAAAGACTATGTAGAAAAATACAAAGTATCAAAAGATGATCAAGGCAACTTAGAAGCAGTAATAGAACATGAAGACTATGCTAACCCATTAGGTTACATTCCTTTTGTATTTCATGCTCCACTAAAGTCACCTGTTAAAGGTGTAGGCTTTAGTATGGTTGCAGACGTGGCTAACCAACAAAGATTTATTTACAATTGTGCAAGTGAAGTTGAACAGCATTTGAGAATTAGTTCACACCCAACACTGGTAAAACCAACTTCAACTGACGCAGTAGCAGGCGCTGGTGCAATACTTAACTTAGATGAAAGTGTTGATCCAGGATTAAAACCTTATTTGTTGTCACCAAGTTTAAGCACAACAGATAGTATACTAAAAGCAATAGAAAACAGTGTTGCAAGTATTAAGCGTATGACACATACAAGTGCAATACAGGCAACAACAGGATCACCAATGAGTGGTGTTGCATTACAAACGGAAAGACAGTTATTAAATGCAAAGCTATCAGACATGGCTGACACACTCAAAGAAACAGAATATCAAATGTGGATTATTTGGTTAGATTGGCAAGCATTAGGTATGCCAGAAGACTTCCATTTAGAATACCCAGAAACATTTGACATGAGAGATGAACATTTAGAACTAGACTTCCTAATGAAAGCACGTAGTAGTGGTGTTAGTAACCAGATGTTCCAAGATGAAATAAGCAAACAAGTAGTTGCACTTACTGTAGATGATGATGCACTACAAAGTAAAATTATAGCAGACATGGACAAAGGTGAATTTGAACCACATGAAATGACTAACCCAGAAACTGGAGCAGTCACAGTTGTAACAACAGAAGAACAACACTTACAACTAAGTGCATTAGGTTACAAACATGAGGGTGAGTAAAATTGGCTTTCAATGTTAAAAAACATGATAAAGTTGTTGATAAAGCATTAGCAAATATTAAAGCTGATGTGCTTGATAATGTCAAAGCACTAGAAAATAGAGTAGCTGATATTGTAGCACAAGAACTTACACCAGAGATGGTAAGACCGCAAATACTGGCAGCTTTTGCTGAGCAAAGTCAGACTGTAAAGGATGCGGCACAACCTTTAACAACTATTAGTGAAGACTTTATGACACAGAGTAAGCGGCCCGCTGGGCCAGAAGACTATCAAAGTCAAAGTCAACTATTAGATTTAAGTAGTGAAGAACTAAGTAACACAATGTCATCAGCAGGTGAAGATGTTGTAAAAACAGTAGTGCTTGGCACAGTTGCAGGAATAGGAACTGCAACATTAGTAGCACAAGCAAGAGGAAGAATTAGCGGAGTGCAAATGGATTCAACAGATCCAGATGTAAGACGTGAACAACGTAATTTACGTAAGTTAGTTAAAGATGGAGCAAGTGCGGCAGTTGTTGCACAAGCAACAAACAAACTAAAACGTAAACTACCAGGAAGTGTTAACACAGCAGGTTCAATTGCTGTTAAATTAACCACAAGTGTAGACAACGTTGTAGGAAGTTATAACGGCACATATGCAAAAGCACAAGCCACACGCAATGGCGTAGAAGAGTTTGAATATGTAGGTGGTGTTATGGCAACTTCAAGACCCTTTTGTGTATCAATGGTAGGCAGTATTATGAATGCAGAAGATATACAAAATCTATGGGATGGTAGTGGATGGGCTGGTAAAGAGCCAGGTGATCCGTTTGTAGTAAGAGGCGGATACAATTGCAGACACTATTGGGTGCCCGTAGAGGAATAATAAAAGGATAAATAAACGTATAATAAGTATGATACTTTAGTATCCAACCCTAAACTTAATAAAGGAATATTGACATGACAATTGATAATCATGGTGCAGAGATGCAAACTGAAACTGTAGACACTGGGGATACAGCAACAGGCCAAACAAATGACTCCCAGGTTGAAGCCGCTAAGATGTTTTCACAAGAAGAAGTGAATGATCTTATTGGTAAGCGTATTGCCCAAGTTAACAAGAAGTATGAAAATGTTGATTTGAATGAATACACCGCACTCAAGAGCTTGAAAGAGCAAGTTGAGGAAGAGACACTGATCAAGAAGGAAGACTTTCAGGGTGTTCTTAAGAAGCAGAAAGAAAAGTCAGATAGTGAAATATTAAGACTTAGAACTGAACTTGAGAGTATTAAAATTGATGGAGCATTAATTGATGCGGCATCTAAAGCTAAAAGTGTTGCACCTGATCATGTAGCTCAATTACTGAGAGGAAGTATTAAACTAGATAGAGAAGGTCATGTTATTGTAACTGACAAAGAAGGCAACCAACGTTATACGGATAGTGCAGATCCAATGAGTGTTGACAATCTAGTTGAAGAATTCTTATCAGGTAACACGTATTTCAAAAGTGCCGGCCCAAGTGGTGCAGGTTCTACGGGTAATACAAATAACGCTAGTCCACAGAGTTTGGATCTAGCACAACTTGATCTTGCCAAAGCTGAACATAGAGAAATCTATAAAAAAATGAAAGCTGAAGGTAAGGTATAATTTTATAATTAGGAGAAAATATTATGTCAGACGCATATAGCTCAGGTTCATCTTTAGGTGAACTATTGGTCCCACTAAAAGCGGCCACAATTTATCAAGCACAAGAGTCAAGTTTATTCTTGTCAGGTGCTTTAATCCCAATGGTTCAAACACCAGGTATCACTCTACGTGTTCCAAAGATTGCAGACGTGACAGCAGAGTCATTGGCTGCAGAAACTAACCTTACAGACTTTACAGCACAAAACGTAACAGACTCTAAAACTGATATCACAGTTGACTTGATTGCTGCACGTTCAGTTGTAAGAGACTTAGGTGGAATTAACACTTCAGAAATTGGACGTTCACTAGGACAATCAGTTGCTAAGAAATTTGATGTTGCATGTCTTGCCGCACTAGATTCATTAGAGGCAAAAGATGCTCCAGCAGACATTGGTTCAATGGACGTTAATGATATCTTAGAAGTTGTTGGTCAAATCCGTGGAAACGGTGAGATGGGTCAGCTTTACGCAATCCTTAATCCAACAGCAGCAGTTGAGCTAATGAAAGTAATTGGCACGGCAGCATACGCTGGTGGTGATTTCCAAACTGAAGCATTACGTAACGGTTTCTTAGGAAAAGTTGCTGGTGTTAACATGTTTATGTCAGCACATGCAGAAAGTGCCACTAAGATGGGTTACATCTTTGGTGAGAACGCGGCACGTATTGCTATGCAATCAAATGTTAATGTTGAAATTGGCAGACGCCCTGAAGCAGTTGGTTTTGATGTTGTGGCATCACTTGCAGCTGGTGTTGGTGTTGTTGACGCAACACGTGGTGTTAAAATGGTAGACGCAGCTTAATACACTAAAACACTTAGTAGGGGAGCTAATCCCCTACTATTCTAACAGGAGAATATAAATTGGCTTACGCAACAGCAGAAAACTTAAACTTTTATGCACCAGAAGTATATGAAGGTGACACAGAGGATTGGGACTCAGAACTTGCATTAGCTGAAACTGATATCAAAAACAAGATAGAAGTTCAGTGGTATGATAAAGTAAAGGGTAACAGAGACTTTGATGCAGCTAAATTAACTGGCGCACAGTGGACTAAAGCTACGGTTTATCAAACTTTAGTTGCTTATGTGTTACCAAAAATGTCTACCTTTAGAGTTGAAGATACATTCATTGAACAGATTAAGTTCTACCAGGAACGCTTGAAGGATGAATTAGATCTACAATTTGCATTGGGTATTAAGTATGATGATGACAGTGACGGAACAGTTACTGATACTGAAACATACAAATACGCACAAGATAGGTTATACAGATAATGGCTACACCTAAGACAAGTGATAGAGAAAGTATATGTGCTGAGATTGTTTCTCTATTTAAGAAACAACGCTCAGTAAAGTTTGGTAGAGTAGTTAGGGACCCTATAGTTCCTACTGAGCTACCACGCACTGCATTTCCGGCTGTCTATATTGAATCAAGTGATGAAGATATAGAGGATATTGCATTTAGTGAATCAGTAATGAGAGAAGGAACTATGGAGGTTGCTTGTGTTGTAGTAATAGCAGGCAAAAACCGTAATACCCAACTTAATGTAGCTATTAAGGCTATGGAAGATTCAATTAATGCTGATAGAACGTTGGATGCAAAAGCAATGGATTGTTCTTTAACGAGAATAGAACAACTTGAGGCAGGTGACATGAGTCCTTTCAGCTCAAGTAGAGTAGTGTTTACAGTTTCTTATGTATATACTATTGAATAACATTAATCAGGAGAAATAATATGCCGGCAGTAAAAGGTAAAGACGGTGTTATCAGTATTGGTGGAGCGGATGTGGCACAGGTTACATCTTATTCATTAACTGAAACATCTGAAACAGCTGAAACAACAAGTTTTGGTGATGCAAGTAGATCACATGTTCCTACTCTAAAGAGTTGGGAAGGTTCATGTGATATAATCTGGAATGAGCAGGAAATAGATGATGGTGACTTAGTCCCAGGTGCTGAAGTGGCACTGATCTTATATCCAGCAGGAACAGGCACAAGTAATTATGGTGGAAACATTATTATTACAAGCACTGAGATCACAGGTGAAACAGCAGACGTTGTTCAAGCAACAATTAACTTCACTGGAACTGGTAACTTAACCAGAACTAACGTATAAGTTAAATACTATGAGCTGGGTAATACCAGCTCATATTATATAGGAGATTAAAACATGGCAAAGAATTCAACAATGAAGAAAATGCAAACAAAAATGCAAGAGGACTTTGACAAGTTTGTAAATAATTTCCAAAGCAATTTAAGAGTTAGAACCCCAATAAGAACAGGTGCGGCAAGACGTGCTTGGTCAAAAGTAGGTAACTTAAAGATTGGAAGTGGTGCTACTAAGAAGATTCTTACTAACGCCGTTGGCTATGCCAGTATCTTAGATGATGGTTGGTCAAGACAAGAACCAAAGGGTATTGTTGACAATGCCTTTAAGCAGACAAAAAAATAAACAAGGAGAAGAATTATGACTGATAAATTTAATATAATGGATAACGCTACGGCGCATTTCAAAGATCAATTATCAGGTGGACTACTAAGTATTGAAGTCCCAGAGTGGGGTGCAACTATTTGGTTTAAGCCAGCATTTACATTTGCACAACAAGAAAAGATTATTCATTTGAGTAATGAAGGTAAGATGGTAGAAGCAATGATTGAAACACTAATAGTTAGATCATTGGACAAAGACGGAAAGAGATTATTTACACATGCGTCAAAGACACGTTTAATGAATGAAGTAGACCCTAATATTATTATTAGAGTTGTTGGTGAAATGAACCAGGAAATCAAAGATGAAGACGTGGGAAAGCAGTAAAAGAAAAAGATTTGTATTTCATCTTTTTCTTGGCTGAACAATTGGGACGCAGTGCAGAGTGGATCATGAACAATATCTCTACACTGGAGTTGAGAGGTTGGACGCAGTATTACACTATAAAGAATCAAAAAAAGTAATTGATAAGGAATTAAACTATGAGTAACAATTATAATATAGATATTACTGCAAAGGATAATACCAAAGGTGCTATTGGCAGCGTTGGTGGTGGGCTAGACGGCTTAACAGCAAAATCAAATAAGTTTAAAGCAGCACTTGGTGTTGCAGGAACGGCCCTTGCGGCATTTGGTGTAGTTAAGGGAATACAAGACACTATTGACAATTTTGATGCATTAGCTAAAAGTGCCAGAGCTGCAGGTGCGGCTGGATCCAATGAAGCGTTCCAAGGCTTTCAAGTAATGAAGCAAGCAATGAATGAAGCAGGTATTGATGCTGCTACATTTGATAGAGCTATGCTTCAAACCACAAGCAGATTAAAAGCAGGAACAGAAGGACAAAAATCATTTGCCGCTGTTACTGACAAACTAGGTGACAGTATTAGGGATTCAAATGGTGAATTAAAGTCAGGACCTGAACTGTTACAATCAATGATGAATGCCCTTAATGAGGGTAAGATCACAACAGAAGACTTTGCAAAAGTTGTTGGTGGACGTGCTGGTCCATTAATTCAACAACAGTTTGCATCAATGAACACCACAGCAGAAGACTTACAAGCCACACTTGATGATGTTGCAGCAAACACAAACATTGTAGATGTAGGTGCGGCAGAAAATGCAGAGAAGTTTAATGACACAGTAGGTAGATTAAAAGAAGGTATGGGTCAGTTAATGACTGATGCTATTACACCAATGCTACCAGTGTTAGTTGAACTAGCAGAAAAGTTGATGGCTAAAATGCCGGATATAATTGATGGTGTAACAGATGCATTTGAAACACTCAAACCAGTATTAAATTTAATTGGCACAGTATTAACAGACATTGTTTGGCCAATTATGAAAAAAGTATTTGAAATACTAGGAAGTATTGCTGAAGCAATTGCACCATTAGTAGATAAATGGCTTCCTGTAATGAAAGATGGATTTGACACTGCCGGTGAAGCTATTGACGGTCTTGTTACTTTCTTTGTTGATTTAGTTGAAAAGATTAAAGCAATACCAGAAGAAGTTAGGAAGATGAAAGAAGCTATTGTTGGCAAGATGGGTGATATGGTATCAGCAACCAAAAAGAAAATGAACGGTTGGAAAGACAGTGTGTTAGGTATCTTTAAGAAAACAGAAGATGAAGCAGTTGGTAACTCAATTATTCCAGATATGGTTGATGCAATCATAGATGAATTTATGAGAATGAAAACTGAAACTACTAGAGAAACAGCACAAATGAACACTCAAGTTCTTAATCAAATGGACTCAGGAATGGACGGATATGTTAATACTATTTCAAGTTCATTAAACAAAGGTAAAATGGACCTAAGTAGCTTTGGTGGATTCTTTAAGTCAACTATGGGTAAAATGGTTACTGATGCATTAAGTAGTTCAAGTTCAGTTGGAAGAATAATAAGTGGTATGATGGGCGGCGGTGGAGGAGGCGGAAGTCTCTTTGGAACTGTTGCAAAAGGATTACTAAGTTTTATACCAGGTGGTGGATTCTTAAGTGGGCTATTTAGAGCAGGTGGTGGACCAGTATCAGGTGGTAAAAGTTATATGGTTGGTGAAAACGGACCAGAAATGTTTACACCAAGTGGCAATGGACGTATTGCTAGAAACAATGGTGATGACAGCGGAGGTGGCTTAACAGTTAACTTTAACATTAACGCAATTGATCCTGCTACGGGAACTGAATTCATACTAGACCAAAAACAACAAATTGTAGGAATGATTAACCAAGCGTATAGAAAACGCGGTAGAGCAGGAATATAAAAAATGATTACTATATTAGAATACCCAGACACAACTAATCCATATTATATTGATCCAGATTATATTGGTTCTAATACTACAGGATTCCAAGGAAGAATTAAAAGTTTAAGAGACGGAAACTATCAAACATTAAACAGTGGAACACCACCAGCTAGTGTTAATAGTATGATGGAAAATATTAGTATGTTCAAATACTATTTGAAACACAATTCATATAGTAACAACATATCAATATATGACATATGGTATTTGCCAATGATAAGAGGCACTGTAAATTCAAGTGGTGTTATTACTGCTGTTGATATTATTACATATGGCAATCAAAGATTTAGAAAACGCACAGGTGCATCAAGTTATACAGGTTCAGCACGCATTAAAGCCAATGGAAGATTTTGGAAAGCAGGTGTTTCAACTGTATCAACTACAGGCAGTGTTGCAAATATAAGCATTAGTGCAGGCAGTGATGGTTACATTGACAGTGTGTCATTAACATCAGGTGGTAGTGGTTATGGAAGCACAGGCTATGTTATGTTTGAAATAGAACAAGCAGCCGCAGATACATATCCTGCAACACCAACAGCATTAGAAGCCGCAGACACTTGGGATACAGATGATGAATGGACAAACGGTGGTGAAGATACATTAAAGAAATGGCCATCAACAGTTGCACCAGCAGCCGCAGAGATAACATATTTACAACCAACTGCAATAACAAGATCACAGTCAGGTATAAAGTATGCTAAAAGTTCAGGTTATACAAAGTGGAGTGTTGAATTAGAATACCCACCAATGACAGCAAATCAATTCAAAGAATATGCCGCTATTGCTCAAGCAGCACGTGGACAAACAACTCCAATGTTATTAGAATTAGTGCAAGATGGAAAGAACATTTTATTTAAGAACTTAAACAGTGGCAATAGTGCAAACAACTTAAAATTAAAAGAAGATGCAGATGCTGGTGATTTAGTTATATTGTTAGAAGGATTAGCAGTAGGTGATACACTAAACACAGGTGATACAATTGCTGGTGAAGATGGCAACTGTAACGGAAACATAAATACTATTATAAGCACAGCAAATGCAAATGTGTTTGGTGAAGCAAAAGTTAGATTGGCTTATCCAATTAAAACAGACCAAGACACAGGTGATTCATGGACTACAGCTCCAGACAATATTGTTGTGACATTAGGTGAAAATGAATTCTTATATACTACTGGAATAGATAACTTATATTATCTAACAGTTGTATTTGAATTAGATGAATGGAAATTATAAAGTATGGCAAACAGAGGAATGTCAGCATCATTGCTTGATGAGATCAGCAAACAAGTAGTTACATATTATGATTGCGTAGATGTTACAACCAAGCAAAGTGGAAGTGATGTTGTATATAGATTTACAGATGCACCACAGAATGTTGTTCTTAATGGCAACACCTACAACTCATTTGGTCAATTCTTACGCATAGATGAAATAGAAGAAAACATGCAAATGTCAATACCAGACTTGAATATAGATTTGTCAGGTATTGCACCATTTGAAAAAGATGCTATAGGTGGACATGATGTAAGTGGATATAGCCCACCAGAATCAATTATGCAAACTTTTATGAAATCTACAACTGATTATATTGATCAACCAGTTAATAGATACAGAGTATATTTTGATTTAGGATTTAATATACTAGGCTCAATAAAAGTATTTGAAGGACAAATAAATGCAGTAGCACTTAACAATGATCCTGAAGGATCTGTAAGTGTTTCATTGAATGTAAGTTCACATTGGGTTACTTTTGCACGCACAAACGGACGCAAATCAAATACAAACTCACAACAAAGTATAAGTGCATTTAGTAGTGATACTGGATTTGTTCATGCTGATAAAATAATGAAAGACGTAGTTTGGCAGGAACCACCAAAATGATGATAGAAAAAGACAAATTACTATTAGCACAATATTTAAGTGAGATAAAGTTCAAAAAATACAGTCTAGGAGAATTTGATTGTGTTTTATTTGTTGCTGACTGGATTAATAAATTATCTGGAGTTAATTGGTCTAAAGATATTAGAGGCAAATATTCTAATAAAAGAGACATGTTGAGGTTTGCAAAACACTACAGTCTAGGAGAATTTCAAGTTAATAATCCTGAGTATAAAGAAATAGGCAGAGATGTATTGCCATTAGCCGGAGATATTTGGTGGAGTTATAATGGCACAAATTATGTAGGCTTTATAATGTTTCAAGGATTTGCTTGGACTGTTACTGCTGAGAATGATTTATTTAAGTATTTGCCTGATCATGCTGATTTAGATTATAGTCCTATGGGCTATGCAAAAAGGTTTAGGAGAATATAATGGGCGGCTTTATTAGAAAAATTACTGGTGAAGATAAAAGAAGAGCAGAGAGGCAAAGGCAAGAAGAAGCAGCCAGAGCTGCTGCAGAAAGAGCCGCAGAGGCAGCCAGAGAACAAGAAAGATTAATTGCTGAACAGGCAGCCAGAGATGCAAGAGAAGCCAGTATTGCAGCCTCTGTTGCAAGTAGATTATTAGTTAACAGAAGTTCAAACAACGCAACTATTCCAGTAATTTATGGAACGCACAGAATAGGTGGCGTAAGAGTATACGTTGAAACATCAAACGGAAGTGGAACTGTTAATGATACACCTACTGGAAATGAATACTTTAATATGATAATAGTAGTAGCTGAAGGACAAACAGGCATACCAAAGCAAGTATTATTTGGTGATGTCCGTGTTTGGGATGATGATGCTAGTGGAAGTTACAGTGAATCAGGTGGACGTTATACATTAAATAATTTTCAATCAGGAAATGAATACAGTGGTGCACAAATTAACATTAATTACCATGATGGAAGAGATAATCAAACTGTTGACACACTAATACAAAACAGTGTTGGCAGTGGCAATTGGCCAAACTCAGCTAAATTAGGTGGTGTGGCTTATTTTGCTATTAGATTAAAAGCAAATGCAGATGCTTATGCAGGTGGTGTTCCTGTAATTACAGTGGTTGTAGAAGGAAAACACATAAAAAATGTCAGCACATTAACTAGTGGAAGCAGTAGTTTTAGTAACACAGTTGGAGATGGACAAAACCCTGCTGATGTTATATATGATTATCTAACAAACACAAGATACGGAAAAGGTATGGACCATGACGCAAGTGGTAACTATCAAGCAGGAATAGACATTGATATAGATAGTTTCAAAGCTGCAAGAACTCATTATGCAAGTTGTAATGGTGGTAGTGGTATCAAATTCAATGGAGTAATTCCAACAGCTGCTAGACTGTATGATAATATAGAAATGTTAACACTTTCAGCTAACAGTAGTTTGGTTTATACAGGCGGAAAGTATAGACTTGTGCCAAGAAAACAAGGTGAGACCAGTGTATTTGAATTCAACAAAGATAACATAATAGGAACAGTTAGTGTTAGTAGACCAGCAAAGTCAAGTTTATTTAACAAAATAACAGCAGGATATGTAGATAGTTCAACTGCATTAAATTATGTAGATAACGTTGAAGTTACTTACACAGGTAATGATGGAACAAATTATCTAAGTGAAGACAACGGAACAGTATTAGAATCAAAAGTAGATTATCAAATGACAACTGATACAGCTTATGTTAGCAGATTAAACAAATACAGAATTGATAACAGTAGGCATCAAATATCAGCATCATTTATTGCAAACCACCAAGCTCTTAAAGTTGAATGTGGTGACATTGTAAAGATTGTGCAAGAAGATCTTGGTTGGGATAGTTCAGCAAATAAATTATTTAGAGTATTAGAAATAACATTCCAAAAAGGTAATACATTTGAATTTATTTGCACAGAATATGAATCAAGTATACAAATATAAGGATAATAAATATGAGTAAGATAAGACTAGACGGTGGTTCAATGGTAATGCTTCCAACAAAAGAAGATGTTGTAACACAAGCACCAGTTGGCATATTGAAAGACATTATAATAGATCAAAACACTGTTACAACTGGACATTTATTACAATATAATGCTGCCGCAGATCCAGACCCAGTTTGGGAAAATAGCAATGTCATAGACGGCGGATCATACTAACAATATATAGTCAATTAAGGCGTCTTAGACGCTCAACAAGGGCTATATATAGCGTCAAAAATAACAAGGAACACCAATGCCCCATAACCCACAGAAATACACTATAAAACGCCTAAAAGGCGGTTTTAACAGAGCACTAACATTAGACAAATACAACAAATTAGTTCATTTTGTAGCAGTTAAAAAATTACTAGCAGAATGCCCAGGAGAGTATGTTTGTTATAGATGGTTACATAATGTAACGGTTGTTGCAACAAGTGAACCAAACATAGATGAATGGTTAGCATTACACGGACTTGAGCCTAGATTACCAGAAGAAATAAAATTGACTAATTCAGGTGAACAAGCACAACAAACTGGACAAAATGGATACAGTCAAGGTTTTAGTTCAAATGCAATGGTAAACAGTGAAACACTACAAGCAGAGATTGTGCATAGATTAGACAATGGTGCAACACTCACAAGTATTGCAGATGAATTAGGTTGCACAGCCGCAAACGTATATTACCACAGAAAAAAATACAATGAACGTATGGCCAAAGAATTAGAGGTTGACAGTTAACGGTTTATAGTGTATAAATAGTATTAGTAAATTAAAACAAAAGTTATAATGATTACAGACATTCTCCAAATGTTCAACCGTTTTAGTTTATAGTTATACAAGGGTAATACTTGGATTTCATTGCCAAGCTCCAAACAACACACGTTTTACTCCTAGTAAATGGTGCCAAATTGATGCAGATAACTGCCCACTACTTTGTATAATGAATCCTAAAAAGGCGCAGAAATGTGCCTTTTTTCTTGACAAAAACCTATAACTGTCATATAATTAAGGAATAAGATAAATACAGATAACAAAAGATGCATTCTTTTGTAATTTAATGGTAACATATAATAGGAGATTTTTATGCAAATTATTACAAACAATTTATATGACATTAAGTGTCATCATACATATAACCACAAACTAAAGAATTCAACCTGGACTGGGCTTAACAAAGCTGGCAAAGTGCAAGGCGGTGAATTAGACAAACTACGCAATAAGTTGTCAATAATTGACTGGGCTACATTAATTGTAGCAGTTGATTCAAACTTAACTAAATTACCAAGCAAACAACATGATGAATGGGATAGAGCATTGCTTAACCTGTTGCGTGTTAATTGTGTTAGTTTGAACCCAAGAGATGCAATATGCGTAGAAGGTGAATTTAGTGAATATATTTCAAACAAAGGCAGAGATTACAAAAAACTACAAAAAGCTCTATGGCAAGTGCTAATGAGTGGCATGGAATGTTTAGAACATTTTGCATGGGACGTAGAAGATAACCCAGATAGTCTATGGGAGGTTCAATAATATGTATACACCAAACTTTAATGATCCTAGAGTCATACGCAGAATCAAGAAGTCAATTGGTTTTACTTCAGCACTTACAAGTGCAGATAAACCAAGACAACTAGCAAAAACTTTCATAGACAAACACTTTGGATGTCAAAGGAATCCATTGAGTGTTTTCTTAAGAAGTCAATTACTTGTTTGCACTGATGACACTTATGATATGAATAAAAAGAGATGTAAGGAATATGTTACTAATACAACTGGTTTATTAAATCTCTTAGATTCTTTAGATAAAAAAAATGGTAATAATAACACCCATATAATATACCCTAGTGTAGTAGATCTCTGTGATATAGCAGTTAATTGGGGTAAAACTCAATATAAAACACAACTTGACTCATTAAACTTTGAATATGAAGAGAAATCACATAGATTATACAATGATATACAAAGTATGCGTAGTGAAGCAAGAGCACAACTACTAGCTGAAAAGGGATTGCGTTATGATTATGACATAGATACTGCCGCACCTACACTGTTGTATCAACACAGTTTTCAAACACCAAGTGCAACAGGTGAAGTATGTGATGTAATTGAATACTACATTGACAACAAAGAACACGTAAGAAACAAACTAAGTGGTGAATCAAGTTTACCTGTTGAAAACATCAAAGGCATACTTAATGCACATTTTAGTGGTGGATTTCTCACTACATATGGTAGAAGTCAAGTATTCCGTATGTGTAACAATGATCCTGCTGTAGTAAAGTTCTTACAACAACATCCATTTATAATAGGACTCAAAGCAGACATTAAAAAGATGTGGGAACCAATCAAAGCTGATACTAAACCAGAATACTATTGGACTAGCACAAACAAATGGCGTAAAAGACCATTTGATCCAAGAGCTAAATGGAACATTTACTTTAAATTAGAAAGGATGGTATTAGATCAAGTAATACAGTATTGCAGAGAAATACAATGCAATAGTTTTTTAGAACATGATGGATTTAGAACAGATAAGAAGATTGATACAAATGATCTAAGTTTATATGTCCAAGCGGGCATAGGATATAATTTAACATTTAAGGAGAAAATACATGAAACTGTTTAAGGCAATTAGAAAACGCATGAGTGTAGACACATACAATTCAATACGTGCAGGTTCATGGGAACACAAAGATTATGTCAAAGACAATAACATGTTAGGCAAAGACTATGCAGAAATGAAAACTGAGAGTTATTTTGATAACAGTGAATTCAAAGACATACATGAATGGTTAGAATATCAAATAAAACAAAAGGAGTCTAATAATGAAAAATAAAAATGCAGAAATAGTTAAATACAAAGTAAGCAACCTAAATAAAAAAGGCAAGCGTATGAAAAATCAAATAAAACTAAGTGGTATAGATGTTCATGGAAAAGAACATTATTTAAAGTTTTGTTCATATGACTATGCAAATGATTTAATATACTATGCAAATCCAGGTGAAGTAGAAGATGATATAGTATATGAATCTGAGAGCAAACAATGGTAGTTGAAATATACACATATCAAAACAACACTAGATTAACTGATTTCAGAGAATACACTGATTACACACAATTTGAAAAAGACTTAATGATAATGAAGTTTCAGGACATCTGGTGCGGACACAAAATCTATGACATAGAATATGAAGAGTTTTTCAAACTAACTGACACACAACGTAACAATTATCCCTGCAAAGCAGTATTTGACAGAGATGCGTTTATACGCAAACATTAAAGGAGCACAATATGAACCCAGATAGACTAAAACATTTCCGCAAATGGTGGAAAAAGAATCATCATTACAAACCAGCACATTATTGGTTGGTTAAACATTCAAAACGCACTATGCACAACTATAACATAAGCCCAGAACAGTTTGATCATGTTAAAACAGTAATGAAAAGATACAATTTAAGTGAACACAAACGCCTAAACAACAGTGATGCACAGTTTTTATGGAGATTAACACACCCTACAATGAATGAAAGACGTGAAAGATTACTAGCAAGTGCAGTGTTTTTTGAAGAACAACGCAAACTAGTAGACAGAAAATTCAGTAAATAAAGTGGAGACAGCGTAATGGATAAATGGAAAAACCTACTATACAAACAAGTAAAATTAAATCAACATCTGTCTAAAAAAGGCTTAACTAACCCTGATCAAAGTTTGTTTGATGAAATACAAAAAACTATGACGGAATTAGGCTATGATGTGCCTAAACTAATCCGTCAATACAAAACTAGGTTGCAATGATTTATATAGTAGTAGGTATAATACTATTAATAGTTGCTTATACCTTATAAATACAGTTACCAAAATAAAAGGTTTTAGTTGAACCTTGTTACAATTGGATTTGCAGAAGTGCAATAGGTTATAGAGTTATAACCAACCCACAATAGACTTTTATGCTAAGAGTTATCTATTGTGCTAAACCCATAACGTCCTTTATATGCCATGAAGCGTTATGGGTTTTTTCTTGACCGTCAAATCTTGCGTTATAAGTGACTTCATAACTTAGACACACTTATATCTTAATGCCGCTTAATCACACAAAAAACAGCTAAATACTAACGCTATCCAATACAGTGGGGGTTCTGCTTTGGACTAGTAAGCCCAGATTTGTTATACATTCCTTGTTGATATCTGGGCTTTTTTCCCTGTTCTCTAAATGGATAAATAACATTGTAAAACAACAAGGAAATCAAACTATGAATGAATTAGACAAACTTTACAAAGCCCTAACAACCCTAACAAATCTAGTGCTAATATATCTGTTTATCAGATGGAGTTATGAAGGACTAGAATTTATATTAAGGAGTATATTAAACTAATGGCAGCCGCAGAATACAATATAACAATCTCCCAAAACGCAGACTTTAAGAGAGCATTTCAACTAAAACAATCAAATGTTGTAGTAGATCTAACAGGTCACAGTTTTGAAGGTAAGATTAAAAAGAATTTCAATGATACAGACTCTACAAGTTTTACAGCAAGTGTAACAAATGCAAGTGCTGGACTTTGGGAGATATCACTAACAGACACACAAACATCTGCACTTAAGCCTGGAGATCAGGTTTATGATGTTATGATGACAGATGGTGCAGGAGTTAAGACAAGATTATTGCAAGGAAAAGCATATATTAGTCCAGGAGTAAGTTAAATGGGAACATACACAATATTGCCTAAGGATGATTCAAACTTAGACATTGGGATAAGTGGTGATGATGGTTCACAAGTTGTTGTAATAGATAGTGCAACACAAACAGTTACAGTAACAGAAAATGTTATTAATGTTGATATCACACCAGGTTTAGTTGGAAGTTTAACAGTAGACAGCGTTAATGGTCAAACAGGTGTTGTTGTATTAGACACAGATAACATTCAAGAAGACGCTAACCCAACAAACAAATACTATACAGAGGCACGCTTTACTACAAGTTTAGCTGCCAGTGACACAGATGGTTTACCACAAGGTGCCACAAACAAATACTTTGCCAATAGTTTAGCCAGGAATGCAATTAGTTCAAGTGGTGATATTGCTTATGATAGTTCAACAGGTGTTATATCATTTGTGGGAACGCCTGGTCTTGTTACAAGTGTTAACGGACAAGGTGGTAGTGTTGTATTAGACACAGATGACATTGCAGAAGGAACAGGCGGAAACATTTACTTTACAAGTGCCAGATTCAATGAGAAGTTTAATCTTAAAACTACAGATGACTTACCTGAATCATCACCAAACCCAAGTAACTTATATTGGACTCAAGTTAGAACACAGAATGTTATTACAGCAAACAGTGAAGACTTTCTTAAGAGTATAAATGGTAGAACTGGTCCTGTTGCTACAATGGACACAGATGACTTACCAGAATCAAACAACCCTGCAAACAAATACTACACAAACGCTAGAGCAAGATTAGCCGTAACAGCAGTTGACTCAGGCGGTGACGGTGCATTGGTTTACAATAACACCACAGGTGTATTTACTTACACTGGTCCAAACGCTGCAGAAGTAAGAGCACACTTAGGTGTTGCCAATACTGCAGGCGGTGATGGAAGTTTGGCTTATGATGCCAGCACAGGTATCTATACATTTAGTGGACCAACACCAACAGAAGTAAGAGCACATTTTAGTGTTGATGATCAAGGTGGAGACGGAAGTCTAGCTTATGATAATTCAACAGGCGTTACAACTTATGTTGGACCAAGTGCCGCTGAAACTCAAGCACACTTCAGTGCTGTTGACACTGGTGGAGATGGAAGCTTCAGTTATGCTGACGGCGTTTATACTTACACTGGACCAAGTAGTGCAGAAGTTAGAGCACACATTACGGCAGGTGAAGGAATAGATTTTAGTGGTGGAGTTATATCAGGTGAAGATGCTTCATACACAAACAAAGGTATTGCAAAATACAACATAGATGAATTTTACGTTGATGGTGGAACGGTCAACATTGCTATTGATGGCATTGACTCAACACACATTGACTTTGGCACAGGAGCCAATCAAGTTAGCACCACAGACTTACCAGAAGGGTCTAACTTATATTATACAACCGCACGTTGGGATACCAAAATGGCTGCGGCAGATACAGATGATTTAGCAGAAGGAAGTAATTTATATTACACTGATGCACGTGCTAGAGATTCAATCAGTAGAGTAGACGCTGGTGGAGATGGATCATTTGAATATAATTCAACCACAGGTGTAATGACTTATACTGGGCCAAGTGCCGCAGAAGTTAGAGCTCACATAAGCAGAGTTGATGCTGGCGGTGATGGATCATTTGATTACAATTCAAGCACTGGTGTTATGACTTACACAGGTCCAAGTGCGGCAGAAGTTTATGCACACTTTACAGGTGGAACAGGCGTTACATTTAACAACGGTGATATATCAATTGGACAACCAGTTGGAACTACAGATGATGTGTCATTTGGTGAAGTTACTGCAACAGAATTTATTGGACCAGTGCGTGGCGGAACTATATTTCAAGCTAAAGCAACTGAAGCCTTATCAAAAGGTGATGCAGTTTATATTGACGGCATAAGTGGAAACAAACCAACTGTTGCTAAAGCTGACGCTAATGACAGCAACAAGATGCCAGCATTTGGTTTGGCAAACACTGATGCAAACACTAATGCCAATGTAGATATTATTGTTACAGGACAATTAACAAACATTGATACATCAGGCTTTACATTGGGTGCAAACCTTTATGTTTCAAACACAGCAGGTGAATTAACAGACACACCACCAACTGGAGAAGCTTCACAACTACAGAACTTAGGTAAAGTAGAACGTGTTCACGCTACTACAGGAACAATCTTTGTAACAGGTGCAGGCAGAAGCAACGCTACACCAAACTTAGATGATGGTAAAGTATTCATTGGTGATTCAAATGATCAAAGTTCTACTGCTACATTAAACACAGCATTGGTGCCAGAATTAACCAATCTATATTATTTAGATTCAAGAGCTAGAGCAGCAATGGGTGTAAATGATACAGGTGGTGATGGCGCACTAACTTATAATACAACCACAGGTGTTTACACTTATACAGGACCAAGTGAAGCTGAAGTTCAAGCACATATTACAAAAGCCTATGTTGATGGATTAGACATTCAAGCAGCAAGTGTGGATCCAAATAGTGTTGCATTGGGAACAGACACAACTGGAAACTATATTGCAACAATAGTTGGAACTGCTAATGAAGTTACAGTGGCTGGTTCAGGTAGTGAAAGTTCAGCTGTTACAGTTGGCTTACCAGATGATGTTACTGTTACAAATAATTTAACTGTTGGTGGAAACACTGTTGTTACAGGAAACTTAACTGTAAGCGGAACAACTACAACAGTTGACACAACAAACTTATTAATCAAAGATAACTTATTCAAACTAAACAAAGACGCAAGTGGAACACCAAGCAAAGACAGTGGAATGATTGTTGAACGTGGTGATGAAGATAATGCGGCATTCATTTGGGATGAAAGTGCAGGTAACTTTACATTAGGAACCACAACTGCAACAGGAAGTGAACCAACAATAAGTGTTACCAAAGGCACGTTGAATGCAAACCTTACTGGTGATGTTACTGGTGATGTTACTGGAGATACTGCAGGAACACACACTGGACCAACTGTTGGAGCCGTTACTGGAGATGTTACAGGAAACTTAACAGGTAATGTAACTGGAAACGTAACAGGTGACTTGACTGGTGATGTAACAGGAGATACTGCTGGAACTCACACAGGTGCAGTAATAGGTAATGTTACAGGAAATGTCCAAGGTGACTTAACAGGTGATGTAACAGGAGACTTAACTGGTGATGTCACTGGAGATGTTACAGGAAACTTAACAGGTAATGTAGACGGAAATGTTACTGGAAACGTTACAGGAGATGTAACAGGAAACTTAACAGGTGATGTAACAGGAGATGTAG
>Ga0208013_1000356_pt1 | contig 26654 bp, 49 predicted proteins | sample 16_taG_FD_184091 | JGI IMG/M metagenome (GOLD analysis project Ga0208013, IMG submission 184091) | Marine viral communities from the Subarctic Pacific Ocean - 16_ETSP_OMZ_AT15313 metaG (SPAdes) (version 2) | ecosystem: Environmental > Aquatic > Marine > Oceanic | place: Pacific Ocean | collected...
CCCGACCCTCTTTCGTTCGACCATCTAAATCATCATCCCTAAAACATTTTTGGGTGAGTTCATTTAAATTTGTGACTTTATTCACATTGTCTTTTATATACTCTTTTTGATCTTCTGTTAAATCCATTACCAATCCCTTCCATCTTTTAAAATTTTTACTGCAATCTTATGAAATTTACACTTGAGATTCTTTACTTGTCTGTAGCCAATCTTACGATTAGTATCAGACAGTTTATACCCCATATACTTTGCTACATCTTCTTCTGTACAATTCTCGAAATATAACATATGATATGCCCCGTATTGCTTCTCTCCAAGTTTTTTTCGCATTTTATCGTTAAGCTTCTGTGTATCAGCATCATAATCAAAATATGAATTACACTTAACGTTTATAACATGCTCAGCATCATCCAGACTAGATGCAGTTTTCAATTCTAGTCCAAATTTTTTCTTCTTTGACCATTTAGCATAATCTTTGCACGAAATATCTTGGTTACCGCTTATGGTCTTAGCACATAATTCATCCCGCGCATGTATACAAGTCGAACAAGGTTTGATATAAGATCCATAATGGTTTCTTATAAGATTCCACATTCTATTCGTAATTACACGACTAAGCCACGGCTCCAATGGCCGCGACTGATCCCACATGTGCCACTTTTGGGCGATGTGCGATTTTACCACCTGTTCGACATCCTCAAAGTCAAACCACTTGATAGCGTCTAAACGCCACCTTGATCTCTGCTTTTTAACGGCTCGATCTATGATATCTTGGTAGTCTTCATACTTCTTCTTTTCAGGCATTAAGGTTTAGAAGTGAAATCATTCAAGTCGTAAGATCCCTTACCTTTATAGTCGGGAGGTGTATTTTGACCCGCTAAAGAGCCAATGGTGAAGGTTTTAGGTTTTTCAATTTCGACCTGCAACCCTCTTAGTTGCGGAACGAACTCTGCATCAGTTTCGTCATCCGAAACTACAGAAGCTTTGGCTTGATTGGGAACCTGCTCCACCGTAGCTTGAGATTCCTGCGCCCCTCCAAAACTTGCCCCGCATTTAGAACAAAAATTAGGTTTAGCAAAATTATATTCAATCTTAACCCCACAACTATAACAAAATATGTGACTCATCTTACAATTATATCAAAATCAGTAAGTAATTACACTATTTTTCGCTTTCTAACTTTTTAATAATGAATTTTAGTATTTTACTACGGACAATATCGCTTTCATTGAAGCTAAATGTGTGAATCCCCATCTCTTTAGATTCATCATCATCGAATTTGTCGAACATGGGCTTAAATCCACTTTTTCCTCTGATATCGCTCTGGAAAAAATCACCTCCGATAATAATTTTACTGTCTTCACCTATGCGGGTGATCAAAGTAGTTAATTCTTTTAGTGTGAAATTCTGAGCTTCATCTGCGAAAACCAATTTATTCTGCCAACTCGCTCCGCGAAGGAAGTTGATCGGCACTGCTGACACTTTTTCGCGTTGTTTTAAGTAGATCGCGTCCCCAGAAGCGACGATTTCTTCCATTTTGTCATAAAGTGGACACAAAAAAGGATCAAACTTATCTGCAATATCCCCGGGTAAGCTGCCCAACCCCGTATCAGCACTTTCAGCAATACTTCGAACATATAAAATATCTTTAGAGAAGTCCTCCTCCAATAATTTTAGCATCCCATAGAGGGACATGTAGGTCTTTGAGCTTCCCGCAGGGCCAGAAACAAAAATAATCTTAGAATTTTCTTCCAGTATAAGGTCTAAAAACTTCTTTTGTTTGGGGGTGAATCTAAAATTTCTTTTATTAAACTTTATTGATCTCTCAAAATCCGCTAGCAACTCAAACGGAACCTCTTTTTCCTTAGCAACCTTTCTTCGGGCCATATGTATATATTACACTTATTTCTATAGAATGACTTCTTTAATGGTAGCTTTTGTTACTAAAGTACCGCCTCCATCAACGGAGTAACCTTCCGCAACTACATGCGCTCCAGAATTCACAATTAAATCAAAATTAGATGAACTGTAAGTTACCCCATCACCGTCAACATCTCGTAGAGCGACCCCAAAATCACTAGATAATTTATTACCACTGAAATCAATAATCTGATTCAACCCTGTAGACTGAACGTTTACATCTACCTCTACACCGTCAACAATTTGGCTTGTCGCCTGTTGCGAACCTAAAGTATAAATTGGGGTTCTTGAATATGTTTTATTATAACTAAAGTCATTGATAATATCAGAAGCTACCACAGTACCTGCACCGCTCAAGAGACAAGTGTGGCCGTAAATGATATCCGTTGTATTTAAATCGTCATTTACCCCATCATCAATGAAGCCTCCGGGGAATGCGCTGTCAGGATTGTAACTGCTAAACGTCACGCTGCCCATTACTGGTTCAAATGGTCTAACCGTCAAACTAAAACTATCGATAAAACAAGATTGATATTGATTGCCCCCAATCTCGAAACTCATAGAATTCTGCCCAGTGTTATGATAGCTATCAAATAGAAATCTCTCATTTAATAAATTAGTCTGTAAGACGAAATCCAAACTTATCTTGCAGTCTACATCCCCATTAAACCTCAACTGATCATCAGCGTCAGATATATTCGCGCCCAATTGTCTTTTTACTTGATTTTTAGTAGAGAAATCTATACTAGCCTTCGTCGCCAAAATACGATTACCCACATCCACTGCCACGGGCATATTCCGATATGTCATACCTTATACTACACGTTTTTGTATATTATATTCGCGGCATATTAATTTATTTTTTTATTCTGGTCTTTCTTGGGCATGCACTTTCCCCCAAAATAACCCCGCTATTTTTTTCCATCCAACGCCCAACTGTTATAATTTGTATGTTGAGTTTTTGAGAAAAGACTCCCCCCCCGACTTTGCCAGATAACACGCTATGCTGTTTTTATATTAATCGGGGGGCTGTATTACAACTCAAAATAAATCGTACTTTTATGCAGAAAAACCTTTTCTTTTGTGCGGATCTGTGCTAAAATACACGCATGACAGCGACCGAAGAAGCCCTCGCAGCAATGGCCAAAGCAGAAGAAGCATGGAACAAATTGGCAGAAGAAACCGTGCAGGTTTCTGGTCAGTTCCAAAAAGAATGCCAAGAGTTCCGAAAAGAGCAAAGGGAATGGTTCCTTGAAAATGTGCCTAATCAGCCGGAGCAAGACCCAAGATTCCTCGCTTAAAAAAAAATCATTTAATAGGCAAAAAAAGCTTTTAATTCATTCTAATACCTGATAAAATACACGCATGGCAACGATATACACCAACGGAGAAAAAGTAAAGCACTCAGACGAAATCCCGTTTTTCGTCATCATCACGAAAACTGCCCAAGGCAAAGAATTTGTTTGGGGCGAGACCGACAACGCACAAAGAGTTGAGCGGATCAAGAATGGCGAACACTGGGCCTTTCCCGAAGGGAAGTTCGTTCGTGTCGAGAAGTTTGAAAACCGCAAAGCGGCTAACGCTTCCCGCCCTCGTTAAAAAAAGTTTTCTTTTTATACGAAAAGAGCTTGCACCAATCAGAAAAATAAAGTAGAATACACACATGGCAGACCAAAACACAATCAGTCAATTAGCTAATGTTTCTTGCGAAGAGTTCTTCGCTAATTACCAAGGCCAAACCGTCTTGGTTCATGAGACATTCCAACAAGACAACAGCGCTTGGATCTCATTCAATGATGGACACGCGAAAGAAGTTTCTCTTGAGTCTCTCGACCTCTAACAATAAAAACACTAAACACTATGAACCTCCACAATTTTAAATATCAATCCCCAATGGGGAAAGCTATCTTGATTCTTACCTACCCCATTCTCTTCCCTCATCACATTGGGGAGTGGATGCGTGCGCGTAAGTTGAAGCGAATCATTCGCAAAGGTCTTCCCGAAGCGTGCAAGAATCCGCAGGGCGTGACTGCGGAAATCGTGGACGAGGCGAGTTGGGAACTCCGCTCGATTTACGGCAAGTAAAAGTTTGGGTGGCCAATGGTTTCGACGGGACGCGAGTCGCGGATGGGGGTTCGATCCCCCCGCCATCCACCAAAAAAAATACTTGACACGTTGAGTTTTTATGTTATGAAAAAAACGCTGTAACTCACTGAGTATCAACGAGTTACGGCGAAGCGCCCCGCCGCCGCCCGTAACTCACTGAGTATCAACGACTTACGAAGGTTTTTCCCATACCAAAACAAGCCATCGTGTCAACACTTTTAATCGAAAAAAGTTTCTTTTTTATGCAGAAAAAGCTTTTCTTTTGTGAGGTTTCCCTGTATAATATGCCCATGTCCGACACTGCATCACCAAAGTTCCGCACCTACAAGACCAAGCATCTTATTCTCTCGGTCTATCGCACTGGCATGACCTACTTGCATGTCTCCGTTAAAAATCAGAACTGGAGTCGCTACAAGTTCCAAGCTATCACCCGCGAGCAAGCAGCGAAAGCTCTCCTCGATATCCGCGCAGCTAAACGCGCAGCCAAAAGAGCAGAGGTCGAAGCCCTTGTTTCTGTCGCCTCCTACCTCTAAAAAAAATCACTTTAATATCAAAATAGTTCTTGCGCCCAACCAAAATCTAGAGTATAATTACCTCGTTATGAAAAACACCACTACCACTACCACCACCAATGTCGGCATCAACTACAAGTTCGACCACGCCCTGTATGGACTCAGCGATGAAGACCTCAAGAAAAAGCTCACCAATCGCGTGGTGACTTACTACAACCACGACGAATCCTCTGTCAAAAATGACGGCGTTCGTAGTTTCGTGATCAAGTCAGTTGATCACACCGATCACGCCAAAGGTTCGGGTCGCCGTTACATCCAAGGAGAGGTGCAAGACCTCGACGATGGAGGCAAGACCAAATTCCGCACTCTGCATGTTTCGGGAATCACCAAGGTGAAGGGTCGCGTGGCAACCGCTTACCAGCTAGCCAAATCAGTTTTCTAATGGTGTTGTGTGTCAGCCCGTCAGTCTCTTCGGAGGCTGGCGGGTTTTTTTTGTGTTTTTATGCAAAAAGATCTTGTGTTTAATTCTTTTCTGGAGTATAATCTCGGCATGGCAACAGTAACACAAAACCACTTAGCAGACTTAGCATATCAAGCAGGACTCCGAGGTCATGAGAGTATCACTTGCCCCCGTTCATACCTTGGCTGGGTAATCCCAGAAATGTTCGAAGATGGAACGATGGCCATCGGGATCTGGAGGCACTTCTGGGCAGAGGGTGAGCGGGTCGAGAGGGAAGCTTGCGCTCGCGATTACGATGACAGTCGATTGGATTACTAATCCGCACCACACAAGGCTCCCGAAAGGGAGCTTTTTTTTTGAATTAAATTAATCTTTTGTGTTGACATCCGCGAGAAAACAGCTAATAAGAAAACCGTCGTAACTCACTGAGTATCAAGGAGTTACGGGCGGGGGCGGGTCCGTTCGCCGTAACTCGTTGAGTATCAAGGACTTACGAAGCTTTTACCCTTACTATATATCTCACCCGTTGCAACCCTAAAAACAAAAAAAATAAACCTGTCTGACAGCTTAAAAAAAGATTTAAATACATGCAGAAAAACCTTTTCTTTTGTGCGGTTTTCTGCTATACTATGCCCATGAAAGAAATTGCTACTTCCCTAGTCTCCGATCTTACATTCATTGAGATAGCTGAAACTCATCGTCCTAACCAGTGGGCTGATTGGTATGTAGAATTCTCTTACGAGGGCAAAGACTATGAAGGCTCTTTACAGGCTGGAGTTCATAACGCCGAAGATTTCCATCACAATCGAATCGAATACATCGAAGAAAAATAAGAGCAGAAAAAGCTTTTTCAAAATCAAAAATTAGACTATAATACCGACATGACCAACCAAGACAACATCACCCGCCTGATCAATAAGCAGTTTGTTTATACTACCTCCAACAATGGAAATCTCCGCATGTATCAACTTCGCGGGGTTGAGCGTTCAACTAAGGAGTTCGCAGTTTGCAAGGTAGTTGACAAAAGCCACGACAGCGAGAGCGGTAACAAGGAAGTTTTCAGAACCCTCTACTTCTCACGCATAGAAAAATAATTAAAAAAACATTTAAAAAGTGCTTGCACCAACCCCAAAAATCGACTATACTTCCCACATGACACAGCAAAACGAAATCCAAGAAGGACAGAAAGTTATCATAAATGGTAAATCCCTTATCGTCACCGAAGCTCCCGATATTCTCCAAGGGTTTTGGGCGATGGATTCCGATTCCAACGAGGACGAATATCACACTAGCCAGATTGAAATGGCGATTAAAAAATAAATTAAAAAAGGGCTTGTCCCCATCCCCCAAATCCTTTATACTCCCCCCAGTAAGAAAGCTCTATAGTTTAAAAAGTAAAACATTCTCCGCGACCGCTTCAACAATAAGTCACTGCAACCCCAATGGTTCAGGCGAGAAAGACAAAGGTGCAATTCCTTTTAGAGCGACCAATTTCCCAAAAACAACAACACTAAGAACTAAATAATAAGATATGAACGACATTGTAACACTAGAAGATCTAACGCCTCTGTGGAGGCAGCGAAAGATTGACCTATGAAACAAGAAGAAACCGACCAGAGCTTGCCTCCCGCGAATTGTTCTGCCAGCGAGAAATCTACGCTTAAGGCATTAGCAGGAAAAGCGTGCTTAGGCATCTTTGACGACTTCGACGAGTCAGAGATAGCGGAGCAACCAACAAGCATCCGAGTCGCTTGGCAATACGGCAAAGAACTAAGGACGCTTTATCCAAAGCAGAACGCCTAAATTATGCCATGCGGAGCATTGGCAGCAATGCCTAGTTCGCAATTTTTAATACTATGAACCTGCAAAGACTATACGAATACAGCGACAAGATGCTCAACGATGACGAACTGAGCATACAAGATAAACGATCAATGCTTTACGAGTGGAGACGCAAGACCGAGGCAAAGATCGGAACTACGATTCTATCTGCCGCTGAGATCAAAGATGCGTCTGAATTTCTCGCGCACCTCTCATTGAGGCAGTCTGACCTTGCAGAACGACCAATGTCCTGCCACGGAGCGCAGCGACGTTGGTAGCGACTAATTGTTAGCCCCTTTTGATTATGAATGAACTGATATGCAAGATATGCGAAGGTTGTCACCTGACAGCGGGTAGAACCTACAAGGTTCAAGCTGAGATGACTCTTTTCGTTACCATCGTAAACGACATCGGCAGGGTGTCCGAGTACCCACGATCCTATTTTGAGGGCTAATGAAGAAGTTAGATGAGACTTGTCATGTATGTAACGGTAAAGGTTATCATGTCGAAATATCAATCGATTATGATGGCAGTAAGCATAAAGAAAAAATAAGATGCTATTGTTGTGACGGCAAGGGTCTCAAATAATAATTTATGCTTGACAACAAAAGCGCTGTAACTCACTGAGCGACAACGAGTTACGGCGAAGCGCCCCTCGGTCGCCCGTAACTCCTTGAGTATCAACGAGTTACGAAGGTTTTCCCCATACTATAATCTCAGGCTCTGTCAAGCCTTTTACTAAAAAAAATAAATAAAAAAAGATACAGAAAAAGCTTTTCCTTTGTGTGGTTTTCCTTTATACTATGTCCATGTCCGACCAGAACCAAACCAAACTCCCCTTCTCTGCTGCTAAACTCTTGATCAAAATCTGTCGCCGTGCTGCCAGCGTGGAGGGAACGGAAGATGAGCATTACCCTGATGAATGGGCGTTGCTGTGCCAGCCCACCCTCGCCAGAGATCTCCTGACTAAATTGGGCTTGATCACTTGCTTCGCTTGGGTGAATGAAAATCACTATATCCCCACCGAAAAGGGATTGAGCCTTTACTTCGAAGGGTAGAAAAATTAATAATCAATTTTCCAGACACAAACACTATGAACTTATCAAAAGAATCACAGGAAGCAATAGAAGCAATGAAGAAGGCAGAAGAGAATTGGGACAAGATGGTTGTTAGGGCTTCCGAGGTCTCAGGTCAATTCCAGAAAGAATGCCAAGAGTTAAAGGTTGAATTGGAAGAACTTAAATAAAACCATGAAAGAAAAGATCTAAGTTTCGAGTGCTTTCTCAGGCATCATAAGAAAATTACCGCATGAGTGAAGTTTGGATTTAGTCACCGAACCTGATCATGTTAACTGCGGGTGACTCTGCTGGGTGGGTAGAAAGATTCCCACTGGTGTCTGAGAGAGCATTAGGAACTCAAATATAAACCATGAAAGAAAACAAAAATCCACTCCTCGCGGGTGCTGAAACCGCTTTAGCATTTGAAGAAGCAATGAAAGAATACATCGCGGAGCTTGAGGTTAATGGTGCAATAATCTCCATTCCCGCTTCTGGCACAAGGTTCTCAACGGCCTCGGCCACTTTAAAACCAGTGAGTAGAAGCCACTTTACTCTGCGCCGTTTACACAATAAGTTCGGCAAGGAAGCCGTCGAAGGATGGTTGAAAAATCACTTTGATAACAAATAAAATGAAAAAACTTTTTATGATCACACTACTAATCACATCAGCTTATCTCCTCTTAAAGAATGAGGAGCCAATAGAGATCCTTCCCGCGATTATCCAAAAGCAGGAGAATGTCCCTTTGCTTGTAAAACCGAATCGAGTTTATAAGAAAGAGGTTTCCCCTTGGGATAAAATGTTTGCTAGGGTTAAACAATATGAGAGTTTTAAGTCCGAGGCGTATCGTTGCAGTGGTGGAGTCATGACTATCGGTTATGGCCATACTAAAAACGTCAAGTGGGGAGATACCATCACAGAAGCCGAAGCATTAAAACTGTTAGAAGAAGAATTGTTGTTGGCTAAAAAACATGTGTTGAGAATTGTAAAAGTTCCATTGACTGAAAACCAATTGGCATCACTGACAAGTTTTACTTTCAACTGTGGTCAAGGTTCACTTCGCAAACTCGTCTGCGAAAAAAAGAATAGGCTCAACGGCGGAAACTATAAAAGCGTTGAGGTGGTTATGCCTCAATATAGAATGGCTGGCGGAAAAGTCCGAAAAGGTTTAGAACTTCGGAGAAAATGGGAAGTTTCTTTATGGTTAGATAAAACGCTGTAACTCGTTGAATATCAGTGAGTTACGGGGAAGCGCCCCGCCGTCGCCCGTAACTCGTTGAGTATCAGTGGGTTACAAATGTTCCCGAAATCTGTTTCGGGAACATCATCCCATAAGATATTTGGCGAAAAATATCCTGACCTACACTATTTGGCGAAAAATATTCTGAGCTACATTAAAAATGATTTAAAATAAATTAAAAAAAACCCTTGTAACTTAAAGCAAAATGGAGATAATTCTTTCATGGCTAACAACTACACAGAAACTACTCGTTCTTATGGTAAAGACCGCATCTATGATTGGATGCTTAATCACACCGTCGAAAGAAATCAAGAGCATGACAAGAAAACTTCTTTTTACACTTTGTCTGCAAGCTCAGTGGAACATGAAAAAAAGATGCTCCCTCACTGTAACTACATAGAGTCTTGGAATACATCGAAGAAACACACAAATCAAAATCATGAACTCCTTTGCAATATCGAAAATAAAGAGAGTGTTTCTTTAACAGCAGTCAGGGGAGACATAAACCATGAAAGGGGTTTGAATCCATTGATTGAAAAAGGGTCTTTAAGCACCTTCTTTTATGATTACTGCGGCTTGCACAAATGTATTGATGGTTTTAAGGAGGCTTGCGAAAATCAAAAAGACTTGCACGAACGTGGGGCTGTAACCGCTTTCTATGTTACATTCACAATCAGCGGGAGAAGCAAAGATGGAAGCGCAAGAATGAAAGAGCTGTCAAAAGAAGTTTTCGGAATTGATGAATCCGACGACGTTAAACGCTCTTTGCCAAAAGTCTTTGAAGGGATCAAGCAAATCGGTGAAGATTATAGCGGTGGCGCGAAGCTTACCGATGGAGCTTACTACCGCAACGGCCCAGCGATTGTTTTAACTGTTCTCTTTGAGCATAAAAAATTCGCAAGGTCAATTAAAGCAAGACAACTCAAAGACTTCTCTGAACGCAGTAAACTTCCCGCGCAAAGAAATAAATCTTTTAAAGATTCAACCTTCAGTAAATTAGAAGCGCAGATGAGAGAAGAACAAAAGAAAGTTGTTTTTGCCATGATTTATGACTTAGCCAAACAAGGAGGCATTACGGCAACCGAAATGAGTAAAGCTTTCAGAAGTCCACAGGCTATCGCTCACCATGCCCCCGGATTCAGGAAGAAGCTTAAACGTTTGGATTCCACCAAGTAATCAGGAAAGATTCCCGTAACTCGTTGATAATCAGCGAGTTACGGCGAACCGCCCCGCCGCCGCCCGTAACTCGTTGAGTGTCAGTGTGTTACGGAGGTTTTCTCTTTATCATAAAGCTGGGGGGTATGTCAAACACTATTTGGAGAAAAATATCCTGACCTACAAATTATTTTCGTTTTTGTTCAATTAGTAGTTGTCACAAGTGTTTTTTTAGATCATACTCCTGTCGTTATGCTTATCTACGCTAAAAACAAAATTGATGCCGAAGCCCTTTCTGGAGTCCAAACCCCAGAAGCAACTGAAACCCATACCCCAATCCCTCACCGCAAGTTGGTGGATATGACCCGTGAGGCAATTGGTCGCGCTGGGTTTGAAGTCTCCGAGGAAGAGCATGCTCTTGCCCGTGGTGGTCTTCGTTACTTCGGAGGCTTTGCCCTCAAGGGTAAGGACATTTCTGGAGAGGATCGCAAGATCGTCTTGGGTCTTCGGAACGCTCACGATAAATCTTTTGCTGCTTCTATTGCTGCTGGCAATCAAATGATGGTTTGTGAAAATCTTTGCTTCTCTTCTGATGTGAAGTTGGCTCGCCGTCATACCACTAACATTCTGTCAGATCTTCCCCGTGTGCTTTCTTCTGCCGTTGCCAAGGTTAAAGATCACTGGTCTGACATGGCAAAGCGCATCGAGTCTTACCAGCAGACCGAAGTTGAATCCGCTTCTGACTTGATTGTTGAGCTTGTTGATGCCAAGGCGTTTCCAGCCCGTGACATTTACAAGGCTGTGAACGAGTTTCGCAATCCTCGCCACGAAGAATTCAAGGGTGGCTCTCTCTGGACTCTCTACAATTCTGTCACCGAGAACCTCAAGGGCAGCGACCTTTCCAAGTTGTCTGACCGCACTATGCGTATGCAGTCAATCTTTGACAGGGTGGCAAACCCAGTTATCACTGAAGAGGACCGCGCTTCCGCAGTTGTTTTGTCTGCCTAACCTATAACGCCCCCCGCGAGGGGGGCTTCTTAACATGAAAGAACAGGATAGAACTTTTTTCGAGAATGTGGTTTTTACTTGCATGTTCATTTTGTCAGGTATAATATCTCTTGTCGGCGTTGTGCATCTTTTTAAAATGGCCTTTTGATTTTTGTAGGTGCTAGTAGTGTAACCTCGTCCCCTCGGAAAGTGCTAAAGTCATCCGTGGGGGCGGGGTTTTCTCTTGCGGGAATAAAAAAACGCTGTAAGTCGTTGAGTATCAATGAGTTACGGGCGGCGGCGGGTCCGTTCGCCGTAACTCACTATCGTTCAGTGACTTATGAAGATTTTTTTTTAATTAAAAACATTAAAATAGGCTTGTGCTAGGATGAAATTCTGTCAGAATACTCTCGTTATGGAAATCAAAGTTTACTACAACCGCAACAAGCGATGCCTAAGCATTCAAGAAAAAGTTAATGGTGCGTGGAGAGTGGTTCGCCATGCAGAGCAGTGCATTATTGAAAACGCCAAGTTCAAAGTCTCTGAAGCTGGTCGCCAGCGAGTTTTAAGAGAACAAAGAAAAAATGTTCATGCTGTAATTGTAGGGCAGGAACTTAATCAAATCACTTACCACAAAGTCCCTAATGCTTCTGTAACCTACAACCCTTATAAGGCAAAGACTTTTGTTGATGAGCGTAACAATCCTATCCATGAAGCTGAAATTGTTGTGATTCGCGGCAATAAGCATGGCTATGTAATTTTCGCAGAATAAAACCTATGAACAACGAAACACCAAAAATTAAACTAACAGGAGTATTCCCTAAAACCTTCAGAGTGTATAAGCGGATTCAATCCAATCTCGGATCAAGAAAACAATTCGTCGGTATCTCCGCAGGTATCTTTGATCTCCCAACTAATGACTCTGGGCTTTGCTGCTTTGAATACACTGACGACAAAAAAGAAGTTATGTTTCAAGTTTCCCTGCATGGAGCGGTTGAACTAAGAGAACACTTTTTAAAATTAGGTTATACAGAATTAGCCCCAAAAATGAGATGACAATAGAAGTAATCAGAAAAGAGGTTTGGGGTAATGACCTCACTTATATAAAAGAAGAATCTGTTAGAAACTCTATAAGGAAACTAACAGGTAGAAAAACTTTAACAGTTAGCGACATAGAAGCACTTAAAGAGTTGGGTTTTGTTTTGATCCGACGGTATGATTCAGAAAGATTATGATTAAAGAATACACAATGCCCTGCATCCACATGAATGGATCGGGAGAGGCTAGTCTACGCAGACAATACAACGAATTGTTTGAAGCTGTAAGCGAGGCGCAAATTAAACTCCTTTTTGATACGGACTTCCATGGGAGGGATTACTACCCTCTTGGGGATGAAGTTTGGAATAAAGCTTATCAAGAAAGAGAAGAAGTGAAGAAGGCAATGGATACGGTCTATCAATATGCAAAGCAGCATATGCACTTCCTTGAATATGGAAAGGAGCCATTGCCAGATGAAGAATAAATAAAACCCCGTAACTCGTTGACTACCAGCGAGTTACGGCGAACCGCCCCGCCGCGCCCCGTAACTCCTTATCAATCAGTGAGTTACGAGGATTGTTTCCATATCACAAAAAACTAAGAGTGCAAGCGCAAATTAAAATAATAAAAAACATTAAAAAAGCCTTGTCTCGCAGAAAAATCCTGTCAGAATACTTTCGTTATGGGATTAGACCAATATGCACATAGACAAGACTCCAACGGAGAGGATGTAGAACTCGCCTCTTGGAGAAAGCACAACGCCTTGCAAGGCTGGATGGAAAAACTCTGGACTCTCAAAACTGGGAAGCCAGCCAACGACTTGAATTGTGAAGTCATGGAACTGACTACCGAGGATTTAGAAAACCTCAAGTCGGTTGTCGCAAATGGCGACCTGCCAGTAACTATGGGTTTCTTTTATGGTTCTGACAGCAGTCAGGACGAGTGGAGAAAAGAGAAGGATCTCGACTTTATCAAGGACGGTCTAAAGGCTATCGATGAGGGGGACAAAGTTTTTTATTCTTGCTGGTGGTAATTATGAAACTACTTAATTCAGGCAACGCCAAAACCCTTAAGGGTGAAAAGGTTGGATTCCGCACGTTCGGTCTCCATCTTTCCCCTGCTACTAAATCAGGATTCAACGTTTGCCAATGGGCAAGCGCGGGATGCCGTGCAGCTTGTTTAGATACAGCGGGGCGCGGTTGTATGTCCAACGTGCAAAATTCTAGAATCGCAAAAACTCAAAGGTTCTTTAAAGATAACTTCGGTTTCATGTCGGATCTTCGGATTGAAATCGGCAAGGCTATCAAAAGTGCCGCGAGAAAAAATCTCACTCCTTGTTTTCGCCTTAACCTTACAAGCGACATTCCTTGGGAGAATATCCGAAAAGGCAGAACAGAAAAGCCTCCTATCTGCTCCTTAAATGTCATGGAAGAGTTTCCAGAGGTTAATTTTTATGATTACACCAAGGGATTCACTCGGATGATGGCGTGGCTAAATGGCAAGCTACCCAAAAACTATCACCTGACCTTTTCCCGCAGTGAAGAGACTAGCAATGACAGAATGAAAAAGATTCTTTCGTTAGGTGGCAACGTTGCGGTTGTTTTCCGTGGTTCACTCCCTAAAACTTATCTCGGCTTTCCCGTCGTCGATGGTGATGAGAATGATCTCCGCTTCAAAGATGAAAAGGGCGTGATCGTTGGATTGGTTGAGAAAGGTCTTGCAAAAAAAGATGAAACAGGTTTTGTTGTTGAGCCAAAATGAGTTTAATAAAATCACTAGCAAGATTAGGTTTTTGGTTTTGGATTACGATCTTGGCCGGACTGGTGCTTTTAATTAGAAAGAGAGAAGAATAAAAACATGGAACCAATAAAACCAGACTTTTCAGAAGCCAACAAATACGCCACTTTAAAAAGGGGTTTTAGAGATGAATTCGATAAAGCCTATAATGATTTTTGGCGACGAAGAAACATGGAAGCCCCCGATACTTCGTGGTTCGGAGATCGGAAAAAGCGAAAAGAAGAAATGGAATCTGCCAAATAAAAAACCCTCGTAACTCGTTGACTATCAACGGGTTACGGGCGGCGGCGGGGCGGTTCGCCGTAACTCCTTGCTAATCAGTGGCTTACGTCTGAATTTTTAATTAATTTAAATTTGACGATCCTCCCGCTTCATGGTATGTTTCCCTCAGACATGAAAAAACAAATAAGCACAAAAAGACTCCTAGATGCTCTACTCCGATCCTATATGGATACCAATGACCTAAAGAACATTTACAATGGCGACGGGAGCGAGTTGATAGCGGTTGATGAAGCTGTAAAGTTCGTCGATGGGTTGAAAGAGGAGGCTACCCCTGAGCAAGTTGCGTTTGAGTCTTCGCTCGACACTATGATGGAAGAGTTTAGAAATTACTTCCCTTCTTTCCCCGCGATCGACCTTATGCATAGTATCTGGAATAAGCATGTTCAGCCTGAGTTAATGGAAAGATACAGCAATCTATAATAAAAAAAATGAAAACAAAAGATTACAAGGTTGAATATGAGGTTCAATTAAGAGCTGAGTATCTGTCCGATTCTATCTTTTATGTCGATGTGAGGAGGGATCACATTCTTCCCTGCGGGGACATCGAAAGCAAGTATGTTGAGGGTTTTGCTTTGGTGAGTCGGAAAAAGGCCGAGGCAAAATGGAACAATCTTCGAAAAAAATACGCGAAGAAACTTCTTAATGGAAAGGGCGGTTTGCTAGATCATCAAAATTGGATAGATGAGACGAGCGAAATCGTAGAAATCTCAATCGGTGAGTGCGAGTTTAAGCATGAATAATAAGTTAGAAATTAATCCGACAGACATTACCCACTTTGACAGGGATACTAATCAACTAGAATCTTTTTGGTTGTTCTGTATGTTTGTAGCGGGGAAGAATAGTGACCATGCCTCTCGTTGTTTGAGTAGATTGATTCATGCAGCGAAGCTTGGGCAAGACATAGGTGAGGAGGGGGTTTTTAATTACTTTAAATCTATAGGAGAGGTAGGAATCCAAAATGCACTGGTTGCAAGTAGGGTTGGTCAGTATGGTAGACTAACAAAAGGAATCATGCAGTCTCTTGATCTTGATTTAAGGACTTGTGGTTTGGATGATCTCCTCAATATACATGGAGTAGGCAACAAGACAGCACGTTTCTTTTTGCTTCACTCCAGAAAGGGTTGTGAATATGCAGTCTTGGATACTCACATCCTTGCATGGTTGAGAGATAATGGAGTAGAGGATGCGCCCCACAGCACCCCAACCAACACAAAAAAATACAAAGAGCTAGAAAAACAGTTTAGGTATCTATCTCGCTTGCGCTATCCTTACTTGTCAGATGCAAAAATTGATTTGTTAATTTGGTCAGTCCAAAGCAATAGAATCAGGCTTTTAGACAACGTATAAAATTTCTCCGTAACTCGTTGATCGACAGCGAGTTACGGAGGACGGGGGCGCGGAGCGCCGTAACTCCCTACTACTCAATGACTTACAGAGATAATCTAATATCGAACGTGGTCGCCCCCGCTAACCACACACTTATTTGGGGTGTTTTATTTGATCTGGGTTTATTTAGTTTGTTTTGTGCGATCTGGGCAATCACATTATTTACGCCGTTTGATTAGATCTGGCATTATTTGATTTTGTTTTTGTTTATTTGGGGCGCTGCATTATTTGGGCGATCTCATTCGATCTGGGCTTGCCTATTATTTGCGAAATGTCACCCGACCTGCACTTTTTTTATTGTTTTTTAACGTGGCTGGCGCAGTGAGGTAAAAGTTTTAAAAACTTTTTGTATTTACCCCCGTGCAGAAATTGACTTTTTTTATAATTTTTTTTGTTTGGGTTTACCGAAGCCAAGTAAAAAGACCAACCTCACTGTGGCAGCTACGTCAAACAAAAGGGCCGCAAATCCTTTAAAATCAAGGAAAACTATTGTGTGTGGAATTTTTATTATTTTTATTTAATTAAATAGGGCAATCCACATCCAGTATTTGAACACCCATTCCTCCAGTATTCCCTCTATTATTCTCCCTTATATTGTTGTTATGTATTTGGGGTAGTATATGTTGTAGGTATGGGGGATAGGCGACGATGGGAGGGGGTTGGTGCAGTAGGTATATGGACGTAAAACTATACTATATGTTGTGGTTTTAGTGTCCGACACTACAATATGTAACAAACAAAAGAGTTTTGTAATTACAAATGAACAATATTATATATCCCAATTAAGTTTCTAAATGGTTTTAATTGGAGTCACACTGACTTCCTTTCTGATAATAACTACTGGTTCGTTATAGAATATAAAAGCTCGCCTCTTATATATATCCCAATAATCCACAGCTTCTTGCTCAGAATTAAATTCTGGTAAATCTGGGTAGTCTTTGTATTTATCCCCCAAGTCTAAGGCCAGATGATATTTTAATTTGTATCTCTTAGACATTATTTTTCATTAATCTTCATACTCATACCCAAAGTCCCCATCATTATATAATCCTACATTATAAGCCACGGGCAATCTACTTATCTGGAACATGAAGTTATCTTTGATTATGGTGTATTCCTTAACCTTGTGCTTGGTGGCTTTGATCGCTGATCGAAGGGAGCCGCCATGTTGGAACATGTATGGGAGGGCATGTTTGTAGAGTAGGAATTTATAAAAATAAAAAATACTACTGAAATTGATGCGCCCATTAAACACATCATCATATGATCTAGCCCCAAATATATTATGAGCCAAGTTCTTATCTTCTTCCACCTCCTCTGGCTTGCCAATTATTCCAATTGACAGACCTGTTCCCCATTGTGATACTACATATCTCATGCTAACTCCTTCAATATGTTTGTTCCCTTGACTGTGATCTTACGCTTACCATCGATCTCCATGAATCCACTTCGGAGGAGGTTGTTCTCTGCCTCAAGCTGGATGGCAGAGCGAGACATCCCAGTGACAGCAGACAGCATCTGGAGGGAGCTAGGGCCGTTGGATTTGAGAATGTCAAGGATCTGGACCTCAAGGTTAGTTAAACCCTGTGGTTTGATCCCCAAGATTTGTTTTATTTTAAGCCAAGCTTTTGCATCCACCCTTGGATTGTTGTTGATCTCGCAGAATGCTTTGATCTCCAAAGCTCTTTTGATTGCGCTACGGGCGTTACCGCGAACGGTGTCAGCAATCTGATCAAGGACAACCTTATCGAACTGAACCCAATCAATTTTCTTCTGAATGATGTGAGCAAGCTCCTTAGAAACATAAGGCTTGAAATCTACAATAGTCATACGATCCTTCAATGGATCGAAGATTTTGTGGAGTTCTGTAGTAGCAAACAAGAAATTCTGCTTTTCAAAGTCGAATGTGGCGAAACCTTCTCCAATGGAAACTTGCTTGCTCTTACTCCCCTCAGTGTTGAACACCGTCAAGAATACCTCAACCAAATCTTTAGGGAGAGCGTGACACTCATCCAAAAGGACAGTGATCTCCTCTCCAGCGATAGCTGGCATGAAGACCTGTTCAAAAAACTGTTGAGCATTGCGGATTGTCCCGCAGTTAATCTCAAGAAGTTTTCTTTTGATTCCCTTGGCGAACTCCTTAGCGAACTCAGTCTTACCCAAACCTTTAGCTCCGTTGAGCATGATGGGTGGAATGATAGAGCCAGCTTTGTGAGCTTTAGCATAGAAATCAAGGCGACCCTTGACTTCACTCTGACCTACAAGTCTTTCAAACATAGCTTAGTGGATTTGGAATTGGATAGTCTCTGTAGCTTCAAGCTCATCAGTGGTCGAAGAAACAACCATAGATGGAGCAGATGACTCTTGAATCTCGATGCCAACCGAATCAAGCCACTTTTTACTGACTGACACGTTGGCATTGGGACCAAGATTGTTGATAAGATCAGCAAGTTTGATGCTGATGAAACTGGTTGAACCCTTGGGGCGACCACGACCTCGTTTTGTTGTATTACTCATAACTGGATGTAGATTAAGCTCGGACTCTGGGTGAGTCAATATTTTTTTGATTAAAAAATGAATTATTTTCCAGACCAAGATCTTTAGGTTGGGGATGTAGAGTGTTTCTCTCTGCTTCCTCTGCCAGTTCATTCATGATCTGGTGATACTCTTCATACTCTTCCGGGCTAACAAAAATGGGATGTTCGAATTCCATAACGAGGCCATTATGGTTTATCGAACACCCCAATGCAAGGCTTTTTTAAATTTAATTTAAAATGATTCCCGCTGCTCCATAAGCATCGCCTTTGCTAAAATTGCATAATTAACAATATCATCGCAAGCATCTTCGACACTCTCATTTGAGACCTTCAACTCCTTATCATTTGTGAAAGACCTAATCCTTTGAATCTTATCAATGACTCTAAGCAGTAAGCCTTGCACTGGATCAATCCCAAGGACAGATGCAGCGTTAAAATTAGCGAAGGGATCTTTCGAAGTTTTCCCTCCAGTATAATCGTTATTTTTTTGCTTCATAATGTCCCTGCAAGTATCGCAGGTATCTTTATGCAGTTTCAATAGATCTTCAGTTGTCATAATTATTTTCTTGAGATTTTATTCTTTCTATATGTCTGTCCCACATTCCTTCAGAAGAGTTTTCTTTTTCGTATTGTTCGATCAGCTCTTCAGCTTCCCTTACTCTTCTTTTAGCTAAATCAATTCTAGCAGTGGCATATATTTCAAATGGGAACTTAAACCAACAGACTAGCCCAACAATCAATCCCATTGGAATACCAATCAGAATAGACCCCAAAAGAATAATGAGTTCTTGTATTTTATGTTTCATTAATATTACTTTTTAATTCGCTTATAGGCATGTTATACATGTTTGCATGAACTCTAAAACCATTTGATATATCTATCTGCCCCTTACGCATATACTTAGCCTTCTTAAAGTATTCGTCTTGATTCATGTAACCACATAACCAAATTGATTTAACTTTGTGATAAGTAGTGTTTCTACCTTTTCCCTCTTTCTTGTCAAAGGTGATCGAAATAAAAGCATAAACATCTGTTTTTTGATGCTTGCTGGTTGCAGCGATAGAGACTTCGTAATGACCTTCAACGTCTCTCGTTCTCCTCTTGGTTTTAACCTCAATCTTTTTTCCGCTCTTTAATAAATCATAATTGTATTTCTCGTTCCCCTCATCGCAAGAAACATTATCTGCTTTTAGGTGTCTGGCTAGAGCTATTTCGCCAAGGTAACCAGCTAAATTTCCACCTCCAGATGTGATTGAATTCTTGATCGAACCTAAAGCTTTAGATTTTTTTATTGCTTCCCTCGACATCCAAGGAAAATATTTTAGTTTTTTAGGAATCATAGAAATTAATTAGTTTTTTTAAAAAAAGCTGTAAAATTGTAGTCCATATTTGGAAATATCACAGTCGATCTGGGGGAATTGTTTTGAATTTCCCTTTGGATTTTAATCTCCTAGATGCCATAGAAATTTCTGTCAAAGAAAATTTTTTACCGTGATAAATTGTAGGGCTAAAATGCTTATATTTTTTTATCAAACGCGAAACTTCTTTTGTTGTCAAAGAAAACCACTCATTATGAAGATGTCTTTTGATACATAAATGGTGCAAATACCTTTCTTTAAGTTTGCTACCTCTCATTTTACCATCTAATTTTAAACGTTGAGGACTACATGCTTGGAGAGCTTTGATTCTTTTATCTAAACTCCTGTTGCTTTTACTAAAGCCAATTTTTACTTTGTCTGAGTTTCCTGCTCGTAAAATATAAATCATAGACGATCTGGGTCTTCTTCAATAGTTTCCAGCAACCTCTCCACCTTTTTCCTGCTGTCTTCATCGTATACAGCTAATTCAGCAAACTTGTGGTCTGTTCCAAATATCTCTTTCATTTTCTTTGACATCTTGGGGTCTACGTCAAACGCTTCTTGAGGGGCTGGTTTACGTCGAAATAAACCGAACAGTGATTTAATTAGTTTTTTCATGTTAAAGTTTCTTTATGCGATCAATAACCATTTGGTAGGTAGCAGCAGAAGTATCATTCTTTCTGTTGGGGGCAATCATTTCATGCGTTAGGATATTGTCAATCCCAAAATTGAACTTATCCATAAGGTATTTGCATTTCTTGGCAGCGGAATCAATTTCAGCAGCGCTTGGTGTGCGTTTATTGGTATCTCCATAGAAAGAAATGCCGATACTATGACCATTTAGACCGCTTACACCTTTCCAAGAAGATCTTCCAGCATGCCAAGCTCTTTTTTTGTCATAGACAAATTGTGTAAGAGATCCATCAGCCGCGATAAGATAGTGATAACTAACCTTTGATGCGGCATTTAAAATCCATGAACGAGTCCCATCATGACTTCCACTGCTATGATGCAGAATAACATACTTAGGTTTAATGGTTCCAGACTGGTTTGGGGAAGCTTTGTAAACTTCAGGGTAATCATCTTTAAGTTTTTGAACTGGCGGCTCTGGCTTTTCTGGCTCTCCTTTATCCTCATGAATCAGGTTTTCCCAAATCATTTTCCATGTAGCGGGGCCATCAATCCCGTCAGCTTTAAGTCCAAGTTTACTTTGTACCTCTTTAATGATGTTGCTTTTACCTTTGAATTTCATCGTATATGCATTTATATTACTGTGTTTTATGAATTATTTCAAGCATCTTTTAGTTGCTTCAAAAATCTGTAATCATCTTGATAAAAAGATTTTATAGAATCAATTTGAGATTTAGTTGGTATTGGTTTTTCACCACCTTTAGTCCTTTGTTCATGTTCTGATTCTATTGACTTCCCCATGATTTCACTTAAGAATTCTGGCACTGAAGACATTTCATTAAAGAAGAAAATTTTATTGTAGTAGCTAGAGGAGTGGCCTATAAAATCAACTTGTGGTCGAAAATGGTGATGTATGTTATTATCAAACCTATAGTATTTTTCGTAAAAATTGTCAACAAAATCATCGAATTCTACAAATGGCATGTCTCCATAATGAACAATTCTATTTAAGTATGCTGATAAAAACCTATCTACGGGGTCTCTCACAATGCAAAATTTAATATCTGCTTCTACTTCCATAAATAGCCTTGTGGGGAATCTAGAATGAATCTTATTTTGATAATCAATGATACCCTCTACCCCTTTACGGATCATCACTTTGATGGATGTGCCTCCACATTTTGGAGTTGGACAGTAGTGTATTGTTTTATTTCCTGCTTTAAAAATCATAGGTTATTTTTTTGTATATTCCACAAACTCTTTAGGCATTTCTTTGTCACCTAGCCAAACTTGATGTAATTTTTTGGGTATCATGGCCAAAAAATACCTTCTTTAGCTAGAATACCATCTGCGATAATTCCAAATTTTTGCAACAAATCTCCAACCTCTACGTCTTCATAAATAGAGTGATTATCTCTAATCTCGTTGTTCGCTAAAAGCAAAGCTGATTTCCTAGACAAAAAGTATCCTCCCCCATGACAATAAATCATTTCTGGGATCAAAAACCCTGCATTATCTAATACTTTATTGTCGCATTTCCCACGATGCCAAGTAGATACATAACCCCCTCTACGCAAAGCGCCAGAATAATCATAATTTGAAGCTTGGCAAACGGTTTCATCAAAACGATCTAAAAAAGTAACATCGTCATCTGTTTTTAACAGTAAATCAAACTCTTTATTTTCAACCACCCACTTAATAGCCATTAAAGTTTTGAGGGTTAGGCTTTCATAATTGTCTGGGCAAGGCAAATAGACTATATCTCCCTTAACTAAAGGCGAAGATAATGCAGGGTTACCAATAAAATACATGTAATCTTTAAGTTTCGATGTGTCTTGTGACAACATTTTATGCTCATATTTCTCACATGTTAAAATTATTGTGAATAACTTGATTTTGCTTACATTTAATTCTTCTTCCATACTCCTAAGAGGATTAAAATAGCTTTAATTATCTTTAAAAAAAAACCCTCTGAACTAGACTCTGCGCTTGTATCCCAAGGTGGCTCAGAGCTTGATTCAGAACTGCTGTATTCGGCGCTGGTATATTCTGCACTCGTCTCATTCCAGTTTTGCACATTGAAAGAATGAGATGCTTGGTCTGCGCTAGTGCATTCGGGATAAGTGCATTCCGCGCTAGTGCATTCCGCACTAGAAGTGCATTCCGCACTCGTATCCCAAGGTGGCTCAGAGCTACTATACTCCGCACTGGTTTCGGCACTGGTCTCCGCACTGGTCGAAGGCGACTCGCTTACGAAAGTGCAAGGATATTCTTTCACATATTCAACCCAAGGGACGTTGACGAACATCTTCTCTGAAGAATCAAGTTCGTTCGCACTGGTCTCCGCGCTGGTCTCCGCACTGGTCTCCGCGCTAGTGTATTCTGCGCTGGTCTCGGCACTCGTATACTCCGCACTGGTCTCGGCACTCGTATACTCCGCACTGGTCTCGGCACTCGTATATTCGGCGCTGGTATATTCGGCGCTGGTCTCGGCACTCGTATATTCGGCACTGGTATACTCCGCACTGGTTTCGGCACTGTTCTCAAACCAGCTAGGTCTTAACTCACGAAGTTTAGCTTCGAATTGAGCCTTACATTTTCCCGCATTGAAGATTTTGTTACCGCGAGTTGAGAAATCCGCTTCAGTAATTGTATAGTTTGTGGATACACCTGCCCGTGTGTCAGCGGTCTCGATCATGGCGTTAATATCTGAAATATAATCTGCCACAGGAGTCCCACCTCCTGCCCCACCCCATGTCCAGACAGTCACAAGTACAGGCTTACCGTCGAAAACTAAAAATGCAGGGTTGCCACTGTCGCCTTTGATTTTACTCTCATGAAAAATACGCCTTTTAGGGTCTGTAGGTGTCTGCATCCTACCTCCAGAGCGCCAATCAATGATGAGGGCTTTCTCTTCTTGGTCAAGCCCAAGGCAAGGTATCTTAGAATTACTATCTAAGTAGTCGCCGTGATCGCTAGGCATTACAGAGCAAGGTGATATAGTCGAGGGAAGATCACCATCTAAAGTATAAATTGTTAAGTCTGGGTAGTGGTTCCTACATTCGGGATGTCGAGCTTTTCCTATTACAGTGCGGTCATGCACCGTGCCATCTTTCTCTACAAACCTAACCACCGTCCCCACAGAATATTCGTAGTGTGCTGCACCTATAATGTGTCTTGGGGTTATTAGTGTCCCCGCTTTCTTATGACCTCCACTACTATTCCACGGAGATACACATGTAATGTCTAAGTCTGAACACCACAAATCTTCATTCCTCATATAACCAGAAGCCGCATGATCTTGAGAGATGAAGACCCTTCCGTTAGTCTCCATACTCATGGAGTCATCTAACAGGTCATCGATTTGTTTACAGCAGTGAAGAGAAATAGGGTTCATAATTGATTATAGCTTTGTATTTAAATTTATCTAATTAAAAATGGTGCGCCCGGTGAGATTCGAACTCACGACCAAGGGTTTATGAGACCCCTGCTCTAACCACTGAGCTACAAGCGCATTAAATATAAATTCTTTTTACTTCACTTTCTCTAACCTCCACACTAGATAGCGATCTTTAGATTCAGGAGGAGCTTTAACTGCTTTATCAACTTGCGATCTTGTAATCTTATCATTTTTAGATGTAAACGTTACGATCACATAGCTCGGAATTGTAGCCCATCTAATAGGTTTACGCTCTTCTCCTTTTTTAATACGGATTTGAGATGCTTTAAATGTTTTTGTCAATACCTCCCAGATATGAACTCTACCTTTGCCAACTGATACTCCAGTCATTATTGAAGTATATTTTGTCTCCGCAATTACTGCTGTTGTCAAGCCTAATAAAGCTACAAGCGTAAATAATGTTTTGCTTCGTCCCATTTTATATTAGATATCGCTCATGACTGATCCTTTCCGTTCGGCAAGATTGAAATCGGTTTGTCGTCATTGTCTGACCATTCTGCGTAGTATGCCAGCCCCCAATCATCAAATGCATCGTTCACTATGTCCCTGACTGAATCGACGGGATTCTTCTGTGCCTCGTTTGCGACATACAGAAGAATGCCGAACAAGGCAGTGGACTCAATGCCCACCTCTGCGGCGTTGTCTGGTGTTTCCATCGTCTTTGGTTCGGTGTTCATGAGTCACTTTGGGCGTTCTGCAAAAGAGTGTGAACTATTTTGAGCAGGTCGCCTTCTGCCGAGTTCGGGAAATTCATTGTCCCGTCTGTCTGTGCATAGAAGTAGGTCATCCTCGCTTGTATTTCCTTCGCCAAATCTTGCTTGCCCCACGAATCCCATGCAGAACAAGGCGATGGAGACGAACCCTTACCTTTTAATCGTTCCGCTGACGGAACAGGCAGGATGTTCGCTTTCCATTGCTTCATGCGCTCAGAATCTATTTTCGGGTCGCTCATCATTGGTCGTTCGCTTTGGATGCCTCCTCGCACTGGTCTGCCATTTCGCGCAGTCGTCTTGCCGCCCTACGAAGTGCCGCCCCTTTTGTTTTAGCGGATGCCAGTCCGACATTGCACATGCCCCCGTAAGGAGATCCACAGGTGATGTCTACCCACACCGCCCCGTCGTCCGAGAGCGTGTTGATTCCGTTTTCTGGTTGTTCAGTCATAATTTAAATCGGTTAAGCGAACAAGTCGGAGCAGAGCAATGTCGCTCCGCTCCGTGCCTGTCCTCAGTCGTTCGCAAAGAAACGAGAGACAGGAAGGAATCGAACCTTCACCTCGGCATTACTGCCCTTCCCGTTTTGGGAAGAGAAGCCCTTTGCTGGGGGCGTGCTACCATTACACCACTGTCTCATGTTAAAATCTGTTATTGCGAACAAGTCGGCGTAGGCAACGGCTTCGCCGCGCCTAGCCTTTGGCGTTCGCTAATAAATTCAAAACCCCATTTTCCTAGTCTGAGAATTTTCCGATGTCCGTTTCTCTCGCTGAATAAAGGAAGGTGTCTCTCTTTATTCACGACAGATATACCTACTCCGAACAATCTCACCCAAAACCCCCCATCGTAAAAATTAAAGCTAACAAGTCGCTGCACTCGACCGCTATCCGCGACCGTGTCTGGTTTTTCTTCTGTTTTATTCGTGTTCATGGTTTTATCTGGTTTATTCTGCTTCATCGCGGCGGGTGAGCTTTTCCGTTATTTTAATGCAATAGCAAGTATCCAAAGCGCGATTATGTTGAATATGATGATTAGCCTAACAATCTCCCCAACGGAGAACAAGGCAGTGCTACCAACCTGCTCCGCTTCGAGAGTTGTCGGCGTTGATTCTAATTCGGTAGGTTCTAGTATCATTATCGTTTTTTTGGTTGTGTCCGCAGGTGGCAGACTTTGATCGTTCTGCTGGGATTCCCATTCTTTCATATCCATCTCCTCTTTGGTCATTCCTCGGAGAGTCGGACCATTTTCAGTTCGGCCACAGCCACCGCACCACCATTCTTGAGGGTATTGCGGGGGATACGTTGCGAGGACATGGTTGAGCCTCCGAAGGATCATCTTTTTCCCACACTCGCAGGGTTTCGTTTCTGTTGTTAGTTCCATAATAAAGTAATAATAGCTCTGGAGGGGATCGAACCCTCACGATCTAGGATCAACGGATTTTAAATCCGCAGCGTCTACCAATTCCGCCACAGAGCCTAAATTTACTTAGCCGACACTACAATATATTCGTGATTATCTTGATAGCTATGAGCGTAAGTAACACAATCCTTGAAGTCTCCATGATAATCAATAAAGGAAGCATCGACCACAAAAAACTTACCATCTGGAAGAGAATATTTTTCTGCACCCTTCGCTAAGTGAGTCGAAGAGATCCTCCATCTATCCCCCTCTCTCTTAACCAAACTTTTAAAACGCTTCATTTCAGAAGGGTGATCGTCCTCATTGAAATGCCCAAGCATCTTCTCCAGTTGAAATTTAGTGAGAGATACACAAGCCTCAACCTTTTCTGGATAAACAATCTTTTCTTGAGTGACTGTTTTGACTTCAGGACCCCTAAAGCAACTCCAAGTTGTGAGCGCCCAAAGCGATAGTGATGCAGCTAAGAATAATTTTGTTCTCATTTTTTAATAATCAGTAAGGTCTTCTTCTTCTTCGTTAATCGTAATTGTTCTTGCGATTGTCTTTTCAGCGTAGCCCATAGCAACAAGCATTGGGAAAATAGCCTGTGTCATGAAGTCGGGCAGAGTCATGTCATCCATAGGATGCTCAATCGAAACAATTGGGTTTAATAAAGTAGGATCGCCTTTTCCAAGGTATTCCTCAATTTGCTTCTCGTTTGTTGGAGTATATGTTACTTTCATTTTTTCTTTAGATTTTTATCCGACCTATCTTCGCCCTGACACTACGAAGTTTTCGCG
>Ga0208013_1000375_pt1 | contig 25963 bp, 34 predicted proteins | sample 16_taG_FD_184091 | JGI IMG/M metagenome (GOLD analysis project Ga0208013, IMG submission 184091) | Marine viral communities from the Subarctic Pacific Ocean - 16_ETSP_OMZ_AT15313 metaG (SPAdes) (version 2) | ecosystem: Environmental > Aquatic > Marine > Oceanic | place: Pacific Ocean | collected...
CCTGTGCATCCCTAAACTCTTCTTTCTTTATCATGTAAGCGTAAGGGTCTTCATTTTTTAAAGTATCCCAATCTACGCTACTGAACTCGTTTAGCTTGGCCGATTGTTGCTCTTGCAACATCTGTAAACCATTTGCGTACATTTGCCTCTCTTGCTCTAGCCTTTGACGCTCGGACTGGATTTGCTCCGTCTCCTTACGCTGCTCTGCTAATGCTTGAGACTTACGAGTGTAGTCAGCTTGCCTTTGGTATCCGTTCTTAAGTTCATCAATACCAACCTCAATTTCTTCTCCGTCTACCTTAATGGTGTACTTTAAATCTTCTTCGGCTACTATTTCAGTTTCTTCTTCCTCTTCTACCTCTTCTTCGGTTTCTTCTTCAGCTTGTCCTTCCTCTTCCGATTCAGGGGCTTCTTCTTCTACCTCTTCAGCTTCCTCTGTTTCCTCTACCACTTCCTCGTCAACAGGGGTATCGGTTTCCTCGCTTGCGGTTTGCTCTTCTGAGTCCCACATATTAAGGATTTGGTTTGCAGCATCTTCTGCTGAACCTTCTCTTACTCTTTCAAATCTACCTTCTTGGGTGTTCTCTGCAGAATCCATAGGTTGTCTCCTCTATTCAGTTAAAAATTGTTCTTGCTCCCTTTCAGCAAGTTTGCCTGTCTCAAGCACTGAAGTTATATGTTGATTAACTAAATCCAGTGCTTTGATTGTTATATATAATCTATCTCTTTCCACTTCTTCGGCAACTTTGGTATCAAGCAAGTATTGTACTAATGCTTCCTTGACTGTGGCTAGAGCCTCTACATATAGAGGATGTTCTAAAATCTGTTTAGCTTGGTCTGCCCTTGCTATCTCTTCTCCCTTGTTCCCCATGTTAAGTTCCTATTTTAACAGCTCGTTCTTGTTGTCTTTCTAGTTCAAGCTCTTGTTGCTTAAGTGCAAGTTCTGCTTTCTTAATCTCAAGTTCTTGTGCTTTAATTTGCATGTCCACACTAGCTTCTTGTTGTTTAAGTTCCAAATCTTGCTGTGATATCTGTGCATCAAGCTGCATCTCTTGTTGTTTAAGTTGGGATTCTGCTTGTATTTTTTGTACTTTAACTTGTAGCTCTTGTTGTTTAAGCTGTGCTTCTTGCATTTTAGCCTGTTCTTCTGGGCTAGGTCCTTGTTGTTGCTGAACATCTTGGTCCCCGGGGTCTGTAATAAAGTCATCTACATTCTTCATACCCATAGCTTTTATTTGTTCAGCTACTAAATTGTATACATTCTTAGGTTTAAGTAGCATTCCTGCTGCTGGGTGTTGTGCAATCATTTGTATTGTTTGCGACAATCTACCTAAATGCATAAGGTTCATATCTTTATTACCAAAACCTAAACCTACCTGTGCAGTACAATCCATTTTGGTTTTCCATTCGTGTGGATATAAAGTAGTCCACTGATTGTTTAATCTAACTAGTTTTTCAGGCTTTTCAAATTTCTGTACTAACATATATACAGACTGTGCTAAATCTTTCATTCCTGTTTCAGCAAATATTCTAGCTATTAATTCTATTTTCTGCTGTGCTGCGGTCATAACTTGACCTACGCCTGTAGCAGTTTGATGCGATTTTAATGCACCTTCAGATAAACCCATTGAATTCTTACTAACGCCAGTTCGCTCTTCTCTAATACTGTCTAGGTATCCTAGCATATTAAAAGAGTTCTGGTCTAGTTGTGGTGTTCCCAGAGGGTTGACAGCACCCGGTGTGCGTACTCTTACAATACCACCCGGTCTAGAAGTCATTAGGTCATCTAAATTTGCTTGACCTTCCACTACCTCGTATCGCCCATTATTTGTTAGATACATATTGTCTAACAAGTTACGCATTAGTGTAGTCTTAATGAGTTGAAGGTCGGAGATTAAGTCATAAATACTCAGACCGTAAAACTTATGAGGCATTGGTATAGGTGTAAGGGAGGAGAAGGGAACACTATCCACAGCCTCATTATCTAACAGTTCATCTCCAACCTTCGTTACTTTTCTTAGTTCAGCAATGCCATCGTTGTCATAGTCAACACGCATGTAGCATTCTGTAACCCAAATTCCGTCATCAATATCACCTTCTGGTGCATTGTCTTGTTCTTGTGAGAATCTAGAAAGTCTTTCAGCTTTATAGTCAGCTTCATCATTACTAAATACATTCTCTATTTTACTCTTAGGGTAGCCTTGTTCTATTAGTTCAGACTTAGTTCTTTTTACCCTGTGTCCTACAAAACGAGCATCCTCTATTGTCTTGGCATACTTGTTTATTAAAAATTCTTCTGGTGGTACAGCTTCTATTCTAACTTGGCCATCATCATATGTTCTACTAACTACAACATCATGTGTTACTTGTTGTGGCTGTAATGAAATAACATCGCTAGCTTCTAATCCATTAGGAGTGTGCTCTAGTACCTCTACATTATCTTCTAATAGTAATGCAGTAAACTCTTCTTCTGTTAAGTTCTTGTACTCTTCTCGTAATGTTTCACTACTGTCATCCCAATAGTGTTTTACTATACCATTCTTTTGTAGCAGTGCATCCTTAAACCATTGATATATAATAGAAAATCCTGGGTTTTGTCTCATAATGACATGGTTCACATAATCTGTGGACTGCTTTGCCATTGTAACATCTTCAGGTCCCTGTGGTTCAAATTGTACTACCTTATCGCCCGAAGTAAATATCTTCATAAGGCTAGGCATAATCCATTCGATTACATCTGCTACATCTCTTGTGACAATCTGTGAACGACCTTCTTGCTCATTACCATACTTTTTGCCATAGTAACGGTCTAACGCATCAGAGCGTTGTTCTGTCAGCTTTCCGTCTTTGTACCCTAGAGCTGAGTTAATTTCTTGCTCTAGGTGAGCAGATAGCTCACGCTTTGTCATTTTAGCCATAAATTATTTACCTTTATTTATAGGGTATTTTGTTTCTTTAGGTGGTGGCGTGGACATACTGACTGTTTTCATAATGTGTTTGAGGTCTTTAATGTCCTGTGCCATTTCTAATATTTTATTTTCTAACCATTTCGGATTCATATACTTCTCCTTATATTATCCAACTTAAATCAGTCTTAGGAAGTTCCTTTCCCCAAGCACTGTCATTACCTGTGAACACTACATCTGTTATACACAAGTACCTAAAAGCATCGCTGGCGTGTGATGTCCAGTCATGCACTGGTCGTTGTGACCATATCTTTTTCTTGTCATCATAGCTACTTCTATATTGTAGTAATGCTTCCAATCCTTTCTTGGTAGTGCTTTCATCAAACCAGCACTTGTTTAAATAAGTTCTAGTAGTATCAATACCATCCATAACCTTTAACTTTGGTGCTACTTGAAAGTCTATGCCTAGGTCAAATGCTAGGTCTCGTCTTGACTTACCAGTAGAAAATTCTCTAACTACTATATCGTGTGGTGCTATGTGTGCACCATAATGATAACCCTTCCTGTTTAGTACCTCTATATAGTGAGGTAGTCCTTCATTAGAGTTTTCATAATAATCTATAACGTGTACTGCTTTACCAACAAATTGTACAAACCATATACTGGTTGCGTCTGATACCCCAAGGTCCCATGCTGTTACTACTTGTTTAGACGGGTCATAAGGGACTTTCCCCACTCGGTCTTCTTCATAAGCAGTTTCAATCTCTTTAGCATAATACGCACCTCTAAGTGCAGCAGACCAAGAACACTCGTATTCTTGTTCAAATTCAGTCTCTGCCATATCCTGTTTCGCAAGTTCAAGCTCTTCATCATCTAGTATCCCTGTTTCACTCGCCTTGTATAAGAATCTGGCCCATCCCTTCTTCTCTGGGGCAGAGTGGTATAAATCATAAAATTCGTTTTTCCCTTTAGGTGTACCAATAAATATGGCATACCCTTTCCTATCTGATAGTGCTGGCCTTATAACCTCAGAGAACATCTTAGGGTTCATCTGAGCGTACTCATCCAATACTACACCATCAAGATAAATTCCACGGAGAGTATCATAGTTATCAGCTCCGTACAGTTGTATCCTAGCTCCCATAAAGTCAGCTCTTAATTCCGCTTCATTAAACTTAACTTCTGGAAATACAGCACATAGTCTTTTTAATTCATCCCAAGCGACTGTCTTAGCCTGCTTAAATAGTGGTGCTATGTACGCATATCTAGGTGCTGGTTTACCTTTACCTATATCCTCTACAGAACTTTTGATTAACTGGTTTATAGCAAACACAGTCTTACCAAATCGTCTGTGACACACTACAACATTAAATCTATCTAGCGTTGTATGTAAATGTCTTTGTAATTCCCTAGGTGTATAGGGTATTACTATAGGTTTTCTCTCCTCTTGCATAAAGTTTAGTGTACCTTACTATCTTTATCCCTTAATACTTGGTTAGCGTCTGCAATATCTTTTTCATCACTAGCCCATTGTATGTCAAACTGTCTATCTTCTACAACAACGTGGTGTTTAGGAGACCATCCGGCTTGTGTCTTTAACCAAAACGTAGTCATGCTAGGAGATTCACCGCTAACTGCCATTTCATAGGCTACACCTGCTACTCGGGCGGTGCGTTTTTCTTTACCTACTAGCAAATTGTGTGCATAATATTTTGTTAGGGTCGCATTACTAATACCCATAACCTTAGCTATAGTGTGCTGGTCTAATCCTATAGTAACCATCTCTTCTACTTTAGAATAGTCATCATCTGTAGGCTTATACGTTTGTCCTCTTTTGATTCTAGACTTTTTACCGCCAGCTTTTTTAGATTCTGAACTAAGACCACCAGTAGGTCGACCTCGCTTACGCTCTATCTTTAATACAGCATCTGCTGGTACGACACCCTTAGCTGATGCAACTGCATAACGTAGTTCTTCTTCGAGTTCTTTTTCTATTTCTCTAATCTCATCTTCTGAGTCTATAGAGATTTCACCTTTATTTGCCATATACTAATATTATACCATAAAATTGCTTATTGTGTTCCTAGAATATATACAAAGTTATTCATTTAATTTATATAAACAATTAATATTGGTTCAATGTAACTTTAGTAGCGTGGTTCTAGGAATAGTAGCTTAGTTAACTTAAAATATAAGCAATATTATACCATATATTTCTTAGTTTGTGTAAGTATTTTATTCATTGTGCCCGAATTCTGGGTAGGTGTGCAGGGAATTACTCAAAAAATAATAATTTTGGATGGAGGTAGGATTCTGTGTGTGTGCAAATTCGTGGAAAGGGTGTCCGCCCCTCGCCTTTCTGGGCTTTTCTCCCCTCGTTTTTATTCGTAGACACTCGAAGGGTATAAACTCCCCTTTTGTTTTTTATTCGGAGTCGAATTCGTAGTTTTTATATATCATTTTCTTAATACACAAAGTGTACAAAGTTTTAATTAAATGTAAATAAATCCATGTTTTTACTTGACAAAGTAATAAAAGCTAAGTAATATAATCCCTGCAATAATGCAAAAATGGAGATATAAAACAAATGACAAATAAAAAGCAATTTACAAAGGATTTAAACGAATATTTATATAAATGGTTTGAAGTTTACGAGTGCATTCCTTTAGTAGTTAGACTCAAAGGAAAAGAATACACAAGGACTGAGTTCATGCCTTATGTTAATAATGAACTTAAACTCTGGAATATAAACGTATAATCATAAAAGCTAAGGGCTTTCACATCGAGAGCCTTTACCCTTTATTATAAAATGGAGATATAAAGAATGGAATACTTACACAGGCTCACAGAGTCAAAAATGACTGGTAAATTAAAAGGAATACCAGCTTTAAATACTAACACCTTGACAAATGAATACTGTAGCAAAATGAGAAGCACAGACACTAATTGCATTTGTGAAATTTGTTATAGTGCCTCGATGTTAGAAGGTGCAAGGAAAAATTGCGCTCCATCATGGGAGAAGAATTCAAAGGCCTTAGAGAACATTATACCCCTTGATAATTTACCCTCGATTAACGCTCATACTTTCCGCTTCCATGCGCATGGAGAGTTAATCAACTACGAGCATTTAATAAACTTTATTAACATAGCTAAATTGAACCCTGATACACATTTTGCTTTATGGACTAAGAGAAGCAATCTAGTTAAGCAGTTCTTAGAGTGCGAGGAAGCACCCAAAAACATCATTTTTATTTATTCTAATCCAAAAACCAATAGAATAATAGAAAAGCCCCCTAAAGGCTTTCACAAGGTTTTTAACGCTTCATATGATGACAGTGTTAAAGAAGGCCAAGTGCATTGCACTGGTCAAAAATGCGTTGACTGTATGGCATGTTATAGACATAACGAAAATACAGTTATAATCGAGAAAGTAAAACGGAGATAAAACAAATGGAAAAAATACTTAATACTTATAAGATAGTACACTATCAAGAACTTGATAACCTAAGCGAAAACTTAGGGGTATCAATTAAATTTATTAATGCTAAAAATGATTATGAAGCAATGGCAATAGTTAGAGATAACTATAACATTCCTTTGGGTTGGATTAAAAGCAGTACATTAGCTAAATCAGGGGGTAAATAATGATATTAGATATATTCATTGCCTTACTGGTTATTATAGGCCTGTGTTGTGTTGTAGTAACTCAGGACTATGCAAAAGAGATTAACAATAAAATAGACAAGGAATTACAAGAATGAAAACACTTTATAAAATACTTATGACACTAGGTGCAATCGGTGTTATAATTAATACAAGTATATTATTATGGCAAGTACAAGTGATTATCAGCCTTAATAATTCACATAATTGGCTTGACTTAACCTTCGATACATGGTTTAATAGCCTATAGAGATAATCTCCGAGTCCTGAGCATGACTTAATAAACTGCTCCCAAATTTGTGTAGAGTTAAGAGTACAAATATGTATAACCTTATCCGCACATCTTACCGGTATCTAGTGCCAATGGTGGAAGCCCTGAAAATCTAGAGAGGAGTCCTGAGTATGACATAAAACTGCTCACTTACTGGCTGTAATTTTGTATAGTGTATCCTAAGAACATTACAACAGTACGCACTTCCTAAGTATGAAGTCTGCTAATAAACTGCTTACTAACCATGAGTTTGTACAATCCATGTTAGTTGTTAGAAATATAGGCTATTGCTATTTACTCATGAGGGCGATAGTCTATACTCCTATTAACTAAGAAAAGGATAAAATATGGAAATGCGAAACTGGTCGGGAGATGCCACAAAAATCTTCAAAGGTAAGACTGTTGATAAAATTAGATATACGGCAGAAGATGAACTAGAAAGTCTTGGTTGGGATACGGCAACACCAGTTATTTTCTTCACTGATGGCTCATGGATATTAACCAGTAGTGATGATGAGGGAAATTATGGTGGTGCATTCTTTACTTCTTCCTCTGAGATGGAAGTTATACCACAAGGGGGTAGATGATGAAAGATATTACAAAGAAAGTACATAAAGTTGTTGCTGATATTAAAGAAGTAAAATTAGCACCCAAAGGCTTGGGTTTTTATAATGTAACTATATCTAAATCAACAACATTTGAAGATACCTTTGCATACAGTCAAGAAGAAGCAGAGGAATTAGCACTTAGTAGTTTTGAAACTGGTGGTGGGCAAGGTGCATTAGATGGTGTATCTGCCGAGGCAGAAGCAGAATTGCAAACTGACGATAGAGCAGAAGTACAAGAGATGTATGAATGTTGTTGGAATGAAGAACCTATTGCCGAGCCGAGAGGTTAAATATGAATCCAAATAACAATAAACACTTTAATGATGAAGCCTTGAGAATTAATAGAACTCTCAAGAAAGAAAATGATGCACTCAAGCTAGAGATTAAAAGTCTTTGGGCTGACATCTCTGAAGTTGAAAAGCAATTAGCTAAATACCTAAGTGCTACTGAGTTTAATAACTATAACAAGGAGAATAATAATGAGTAGGTGGCACATAACTAAAGAAGAACGAGAAGGTCTTATGTTTTCTGATTGGAAAATGTATGATGCTGATGGTGATTTTATATGGATAATTGAAGATGAGCCAACAGAGGCAGATGCTATTGAGGAGTCTAATAACCCTTATGGTGGAAAAGATGGTCTTATTCCTGATGCTGTTCGAGGTGTTAGAATAGAGCCTTATGATGGTGAACTAGAAAAGTTATGCGAAGAATTAGCAAACTATAAAGATGAGCCAAAGGTTGGACAATGGCAAGATTACAAGGATGATGAATACGCTGACAAAGGTATGAGTCGTGGTGATTTCATAGACAAGGAGTACACATGAAAGGTGCAACAGAAAGTAATGAGTGGCTCAAAGAACTTGAGAAAGAATTGACAAGGAAGAACAAAGTCAAGAAGAAACTCAGGCAAGAGATTAATGACCGCATAGAAAAGATTAGGCTCATTGAAGAAGATACTGAGGAGATACTCAAGAAATATCTTGGTGGTAACACACCATCAAGGGAAGACGTTGAGTTTGATTTGATGTATAATAGACTCAATGAGTGATATGACAGGTAGAAATTGGGAAGTTGAGCATAAGCTATTAGACTGTGCAGTCGAGTACAAGAGATTGCATAACTTATACTTAGATGCTGACTTCGAGGATAGGCTTAGTGATGCTCTGTTTTACAAGGGTAAGGCAGAGCATTTCAAGTCTTTAGTGGATAGAGGCATAGAGTTTGAGCCTCAATTTTAGGGAGTAAAAATGAGTGGAATTAAAAGATATATTAGTTGGTGCGAAGATAAGGGCTATGTTAACGAGTCTGGTGAGGTCGAGAGCATGGATTTTGTAGACGAATACCTAGAAACTAAGGAGTTTGAAAGGGAACAGAGAGAACAGGCCTTGAAGGTAGCTTTAAGCGAGGCTGACGAGGACTCCTTGTTTGGTATGATGCACAAGTTAGGCTACTTAGTACAACGGCACAAGGATTTAAAAGGGAGTTAGGGTGAATATCCTAACGAGGGTTCAAATCCCTCTACATGGTGCATGAGGAGAATTTCTCATGGGGGGTTCGATTCCCCCTTTTTTTATGTACGATTGCTTTACAAAGTATAAAATCTATGATACAATACTACCATTCTAAGAAAGAAATTCATTGAACCAATTTATTGTTTATATAAATAAATAACTTTTAATCAATGTTACTTACTTAGTATTACTAAGAGTGTAGTAGTTTTTACTTCCATTTTTTCTACTACACTTTTAGTAGTATTACTTAGAATACTGCTAGATGTAAAATTAAATGTTAACTATAAGGAGATGTAGAAATGAGTGATTATATATCATTGACTGGTGAAGTTGTGTTTAACAAAGTAACTCAGCCCGATGTATTCAAAGGACAAAGTAAGTACACACTTACTGTATCCTTAGATAAGTCAGGTATCAAGGAAGCTGAGAAGAATGGCTTAGTGACTAAGGAGTATGAAGGCAAGACTCAGATTACTTCTAAGCGTAAGGTAGACTTTGGTCAGCCTAAGATTTACAATTCAGACAAAGCCGAGGTGGATGCTACTCACCTGTCTTTGTTTGGAGATAAGGTTACTATGCTTGTTAAGAAAGGCAAAGCACCTTACGATGGATACACTTACTTAGAGCGTGTGAGGGTGGATGAGAAGGCAGATGGAGTAGACGAATACGACCCATCTGAATTTTAGTTGTACTTTTAAATTAATCTAGGTTATAATATTGGGGCAACTTCGGTTGCCCTTTTAATTTAAACGAGGAGAAAAGTGGAAAAGAATAATAAAGTAATACGGAAAGAACAATGTCCTAGTTGTGCAAAGCTAGGCAAAGACAGTAGCAGAGATAACTTAGCAGTATACTCAGATGGACAGACACATTGCTTTTCTTGTGGAGAGCATGGCTTTGTTGAACACAGTAACAAACCTATACAGATTACAGAGCAAAGTGATGACTCTTGGAAGCACGAGTATCGAGGTGATTACTATACTCTACACGATAGAAAGCTAAGAGCCGAAACCTTAGAGAGATACAAGGTCAAGTGTGAGAAGGATGGCAAAGGCAAAGTGATTAAACATCACTACCCATACTACAATCATAAGAATAACATGGTTGGTATGAAAACAAGGGTAGTTGCTAGTAAGTCTTTCTATGGCAAGGGAGATACCACTAACAAGAATATGTTATTTGGACAGAACTTGTTTCAAGGTGGCGGTAAGTATGTCACAGTATGCGAGGGCGAGTTGGATGCTATGTCAGTCTATGAGATGTGTGGTAGTCGATGGGCATCAGTATCAATTAACAATGGAGTACACGCTACTGCGAATATCAAGGCCAATCTGGAATGGCTTGACTCATTTGAAACTGTAGTATTATGTTTTGATAATGACGAGGTAGGCCGAGAAGCAGTAGAGAGAGTAGCACCTATACTTGGTCCGAATAAATGTAAGATACTAACACTAGCTAAGCACAAGGATGCAAGTGATTACCTCAAGCATGGTGATGGCAAAGAATTCTTAGATGAGTGGTGGAACTACGCAAAAGATTACACAGTTAGTGGTGTTGCTACAGTTGAGGATATGCGAGAGGCTATGCTTAACTACAAGAACACAGAACTTGTACCACTACCTGACTCTTTTGGAGAGTTAAACCACATGATGAGGGGCGGTATAGCAAAGGGAGAACTGGTATCAATCATAGCACATACCAGTATTGGTAAGACTACTATACTTAACGAACTTATCTACCACTTTGCTACAGAAACAGAGGAGAAGATAGGTTGCTTCATGGTAGAGGATAACATTGATGAGACAATCAGGAAGGTTGTGAGTGTACACACAGCAGAGAACTTACAACTAGTTAAACCAACAGAGCTTAATGTAGATAACATCATGGACAAGGCCATTGAGATAGGATTCGGCACAAAGATACAGTTACACAATGATGGTGGTGGTAGCATTGACCTTGAGGAAATGTTTTCTAAGATAAGATACTTTGTAAAGGGATTAGGTTGTAGTATAATATTAGTAGACCCATTACATACTGCAATTAAAAACCTAAGTAACGAGAACATTGAAGAAGTCATGGACAGATTTATTAAGTTATGTAAAGAAACTAAGTGTGCAGTTATACTAAGCACACACACAAGGAAGCCTGACGATGGCTCACATCCTCACAAGATTAGTGAGTATGATGTCAAGGGTAGTGGTGCAATACCACAGGCTTGTCATACTAACATACTATTCTCAAGAGATAAGTTAGCAGAGGATGATTACACTAAGAACTCAACACGCATTAGAGTACCTAAGCTAAGAAGAACAGGGCAGACAGGAGAGGGTGGTTGGACATACTTTAACCCTGAAACTGCTAGGCTAGAGAAAGGTGTTAATCCTGATGTGGGCGGATGGAATAATGACGCAGACTTTTAGTTGCGACATAGAAACTGATGGTATAGAAGCCACTAAGGTGTGGTGCGTAGCAGTGCAAGACATATACACCGAAGATACACAAGTATTCTATGAGTCTAAAGACTTTAACGAGTGGATAGACTCACAGACTTTAGTGTTTCATAATGGTATAGCATTTGACATTCCTGTACTTGCAAGACTATGGGGTACTGACTTCGGTAACACAACAATAGAGGACACACTGATACTCAGTCAGCTAGACAGTCCACGCAGAGAGGGTGGTCACTCACTAGCTAACTGGGGTGAGTACCTAGGATACCCTAAGGGAGACCATGAGGACTGGTCAAAGCTAAGTGATGAGATGGTTGAGTATTGTTTAAGAGATGTAGAGATAACAACTAAAGTCTACAAACTCATGAAGCAAAAGAGATTAAGTGAGGATGCCAAGCAATTAGAGTATGCCACTAAAAGACACTGCTCTTGGCAAGAGAGGACAGGTTGGCTCTTTGATGAGCGAGGTGCGATAGAGATATTACAAGAAGTAAACGATGACCTACGCAGTACAGAGGAAGAAGTACATAAAACATTCAAGCCCCTACCTGTATGGAAAAGCAAGAAACCAGTGGAGCAGAGATTTAAGAAAGACTTCACTAGAACCAAAGGCTATCAAGCAGAGGTTGAACTCGAGTGCCATACCAATGAAGAAGGTGACTATGGTTACTGGGCATACCCTGAACTAAACTTAGGCAGTAGGCAACAGGTGGGTAGACATCTTATGCACTATGGTTGGAAGCCTGAGGTGTTTACTGAAACTGGCAGACCTAAGGTTGACGAGTCCACACTCAAGGATGTAGAGATACCTGAGGCACAACTCATTGGTAGATACCTTATGTTACAAAAGAGGCAAGGTCAGATTAACTCATGGCTTGATGCTATAGATGAGAGAACAGGTAGGATACATAGCAGAGTACATACTATGGGAACTGTGACTCACAGGATGAGCAGTAGCAATCCAAACCTACAACAAGTAACTGCTAGTGGCAAAGAGTATGGCTCTGAGATGAGAGCATTGTTTACTGTACCTGAGGATAAGGTGCTAGTAGGTGCTGACCTCAGCGGACTAGAACTTAGATGCCTCGCCCACTATATGAGAGATGAGAACTATACACAAGAGATATTAACAGGTGACATACACACTGCCAATCAGAAGTCAGCCGGACTAGACACAAGAGATAAGGCTAAGACATTTATCTATGCATTCCTCTATGGTGCAGGTGATAAGAAGATAGGTAGTATAGCAGGTGGCGGTATAGAAGAAGGCAAGGTACTTAAGAAAAACTTTCTTGATAATACACCTGCCCTTAAAGTACTCAGGGAAAGAGTAGGCAAGGCATCAGACAAGGGATACCTCAAAGCATTAGATGGCAGACACGTCAGAGTTAGGAGCGAACATGCCTCACTTAACTTTTTACTACAAAGTGCGGGTGCTATAATAAGTAAGAGAGCATGGGTTATTTTTCACTCGCTTGCACTACACCTAGAGTACAGGCAACTGGGTGTTATACATGATGAGATACAACTGGAGTGTAGTCCAGAGGATGCAGATGAGATTGGTTCTTTGGTTGTTAAGGCCATGGAGCAGACAACAGATTATTACAAACTAAACTGTCCAATAACTGGAGAGTATAAAATAGGGAGAAGTTGGAATGAAACACATTAAAATTACAAAAGAGAATGTTAACTTGGCTAATTCAATGTCAAGTGATATGGGTATTTTAAATAATTCAATAACACAAGGAAAAGGAAATGTAATTGGATTTCTAGGTGAGATTATTGTAGCAAAGGAACTAGGAATTTCCTTGAACAATACTTATGATTATGATTTAGTATTTAATAACAAAAAAATAGATGTAAAAAGCAAGAGGGTAACATCAGCACCTAGAGAATATTATGAATGTTCTGTAGCTGACCTGAACACTAAACAAAAGTGTGACTTTTACGTTTTTACCCGAATAAAAAATGATTTGTCAGAAGGATGGATACTAGGCTACCTAGAAAAAGAAAAGTATTTAGCAGACTCAAAGTTTTTAAAGAAGGGGAGTATAGACCCTGACAATAATTGGAAAGTTTCAACAGACTGTCATAATCTACCTATAAGCAAATTAAAGGACATAGAAGAATTAGGCAAACATGAAGGATAACGAAATTAAAGTGCAATGGAATGAGAGCAGAGAGAAAGACAACATCAATCCTGAGCATTACACACAAGGGATAGAGTGCATTGATTATATCACTTCAAAAAACATGAGTTTTCTGGAAGGCAATGTGATAAAATATGTAACTCGATACAAGATGAAGAATGGATTAGAAGATTTAAAGAAAGCACAATGGTACTTAAATCGGCTAATAGAAATTACAACAAGAGAGGAGTAAGAAAGTGGAAAAGAGTATAAATACTATAATACCTGATGTGTATGAGGTGATGAAGTCAAAGGATTATTCCGGAGACCTAGACACTATCGCTATGCAATGTGGTAGAGAGGTTGAACAGGCAATTAAGAATGCCTTTGAGCCTTATGAACAAAAGAAAGACCTGAGAATGTCTAGCATTGGTCGTTGTGAAAGGGCGCAGTGGTATACTGTGAAGGGGTACACACCTGAGGAGATAGATGGGAGTGTGTACCTTACCTTTCTACAAGGTCATGTGTTAGAAGCCATGCTTGTGGCTCTGATTAAACTATCAGGACACGCAGTGACAGACCAACAAAAGAAACACACAGTAGAGGGAGTCAATGGCTCACAAGACTGTACTATTGATGGTGAGTTAGTAGACATTAAGACTGCTAGTGCATGGTCTTGGGATAATAAATTTACTGAGGAAGGTATCAAGGATGATGGCTTTGGCTACATCAAACAACTATCGGCCTATGGTAAAGGAGACAAAAGAAAGCATGGTTACTTCCTTGCTTTAAATAAAAACAAATCAACTCTCAAGCTGTGCAAACAGGAACTTGAACAAGATGTAGATACTTTTATTGTCGACCTGAAAAATAAAATGGAGTCGGATACACCGCCTATGAGAATAGCTAACGCTACTACTATGACTAAGTCAGGAGAGGAGAAGCTATGCATGACCTGTGCATTTTGTGGATTCAAAGAGGACTGTTATGGTAGCTTAGATGCCAGACCTATTCCTTCAGGCAAGATAACTAATTATTTTGTTGACAATAAAGGAGCAAGTTTTTGAAGCTACTACCAGAGTTGAAGGCTTTTATCTCTGCAACTTATGACACCTGTTTAATCTGTGATGAGTTAGAGATAGAGCCTGATGAGTTACTTGATGCATTTGAAGGTAAACTTATTGAGAAGAAAGATAGATTCTTAGAGGACTTTGAGGAGACCGAATGGAATACATAGAGATAAGCCTAGCTTTTATGTTACTAGGTGCAGTTGCTATTTACTTTACACACAAGAGAGCATACGACAAAGGAATAACAACAGCAATACTACTACATAGAAACGGAAGATTAAAGTACAAAGATTATTATGATGAGAATGGCGATAAGATGGTTGACATTGAAATCGCACCACTAGAGGATGATGAATGAACACACTACCAAATGACTACCAAAATTTTATAGCACTGAGCAGATACGCTAGGTGGCTACCTGATAAAAACAGGAGAGAGACATGGCAAGAGACAGTTGCTAGATACTTCGATTTCATGGAAGAACATTTAAAAGAAAATACTAACCAAGAGTTAGTACCTAAGACTCGTAAGATTCTTGAAGATGCAGTGCTTAATCTAGAAGTTATGCCAAGCATGAGAGCCTTAATGACATCAGGTAAAGCACTTAAAGATAACAACATAGCTGGTTACAACTGTGCTTACCTTAGTGTTGACCACCCTAAAGCATTTGATGAGTGCCTCTATGTACTCATGCATGGTACTGGTGTAGGCTTTAGTGTAGAGAGACAGTCAGTCAACAAACTTCCAGAAGTACCTGAAGAAATGATTGATGTTGAGGACATAGTAGTTGTACAAGATAGCAAGGAAGGATGGCAGTCTGCATTCCGTAAACTAATTAACTACCTATATGATGGTGAGATGCCTAAGTGGGATTTCTCTAAGATTAGACCTAAAGGTTCTAGGTTAGCTACCTTTGGTGGCAGAGCAAGTGGACCAGAGCCACTGCTTGACTTATTTAACTTCGCTACTAACTTATTTAAAGATGCAGTAGGTCGCAAGCTAACAAGTTATGAGTGTCATAGAATGATGTGTAAGATAGCAGAAGTGGTAGTTGTAGGTGGTGTGCGTAGGTCAGCACTTATATCTCTATCGAACTTAACTGATGAGCGTATGCGTAACGCTAAGTCAGGTCAGTGGTGGTCAGACACACCAGAAATGGCACTCAGTAACAACAGTGTATGCTATACAGAGAAGCCAGACATTGGTATTTTTATGAAAGAATGGACTTCTTTATATGAGTCTAAGTCTGGTGAGCGTGGTATATTTAACAGAGAAGCGGCAATTAAACAGGTAGCTTCTATCGGTAGGCGTGACACCGACCATGACTTTGGTTGTAATCCATGTAGCGAAATCATCCTAAGAGATGGTCAATTTTGCAACTTAACAGAGGTAGTGATACGAGCAACAGACACACAAAAAGATATGCTCCGTAAGGTAAGATTAGCCACCATACTGGGCACATTTCAGGCAAGTCTTACTAACATTAAGAGACTTAGACCGAAATGGGTTAAAAATACAGAAGAAGAAGCCTTGCTTGGAGTGTCATTAACTGGTATAATGGACAACAGTTTCATGAATGGCAGTAATACTGATAGAGGTTACTATGGTAAACGGAACTTACCAGACTTTCTTTCTGACTTAAAGAAGGAAACAGTTAAAACTAATGAGCATTGGTCAGAACTACTAGGCATTAGTCAAGCAACTGCAACAACAGCAATTAAACCTAGTGGTACAGTCAGCCAATTAGTAGACAGTGCAAGTGGTATACACACTAGGCACAACGACTACTATTTCCGTAGAGTAAGAGCAGATGCTAAAGACCCTATCGCTCAGCTCATGGAAGACCAAGGCATACCTTGTGAAGCTGATGTAATGAAGCCCAACAGTGTTAAAGTATTTACCTTCCCAATGAAAGCACCTGATGGTGCTATACTGAGGAATGAAAGAACTGCTATAGAACAACTAGAGTTATGGCTTACATATCAAAGATATTATTGTGAGCATAAGCCTAGTGTAACCGTAAGTGTAAGAGAGCATGAGTGGATGGAAGTAGGTGCGTGGGTATACAAGCACTTTGATGAAGTCAGTGGTGTTAGTTTCTTACCACACTCCGACCACTCCTACCAACAAGCACCTTATGAAGATTGTACTAAAGCAGAGTACACCAAACTAGCTAAGAAGATGCCTAAGTCAGTAGACTGGGATTTGATTAGCCAGTACGAGTTGACAGATATGACAGTAGGTACTAAATCATTAGCATGTACTGGTAGTGTCTGTGAACTTGTTGACTTAGTTGAAGAAGAGAGGGATGTAGAATGATAGAAACAGCATTGCTTATCTTAGCACTTCAACTAATCATTATAAAAATGTTAGACTAATAAAGGAGTAAGTTATGTTAGAGAAAATAAAGAATGGTGCTGATGGTGCTATAGATGTAGGTATTAAGTTGATTAGCTTATCAATTGTATTACAGATTATCTTTGGACAAAAGGTAGCCTTCCTTACAGGAAATGTAATTGGTTCTATACTTGATATAGTTTGGACTCTTGGTAATGCAGGACTAGCAGGAATAATCGCAGCCGGTATTATTTGGAAACTACTCGATAAAGATATAACGAGTGGAGGCAAGTAAGCCAATCAAGAAACCTAGTGGTCTTGTTCAACTAGACAAGACTGCTAGACTCTACAAAGAATTACAAAAGAAAAAAAATAAACCTAGCCCAAGGCTTTGGAAATCTGATTGGAGAAAGTAATGAAGTTACTGATTATCCCACTTCTTATTGTTACCTTAATAGGGTGCAGTGTGCTAGAAGATAAACTAAACATAGAACAACAAGAATACTTAGAATGCAAGCCACCAGAAAGTACATTATGCATAGGGTGGAAGTATGAAAAATAAAGGAATACTTCCATTACCTGTGTTTACAAGAGGCAGAGGAGAAAAGAAAAAGGAACACTTAGTTAGTTTAAACAATTTCTTTCCTATGCATTTTATACAAAAGAACAATGTTAAACGAGCCTATCACGATACTGTCATGGAATGGGTACACACACTACCTAAATACAAAACCATACAGCCCCATTATAAGCTATACTTTAAAACAAAACACAAAAGAGATTTAGATAACTACACATTTACTATGCATAAGTTTCTTATGGATGCATTAGTAGAAGGTGAGGTTATTGAGGATGACCATTACGAGATTGTAACTAAGGTTACTACAGAAATTGGTGGATTAGATACGGACAACTATGTTGTTGTCGAAATAAAAGGAGAGGAACTTGGCACTGAACAAGAGCAAGGACATAAAGGAATTAAAGAAGTTTGATGTAGACCTAGAGTTTGGTCAGCAATGGGAGAAGCACATAGATGAGATGTTCTCAGGTGCTAAGAAGTGTGAAGTTAAAACAGAGAGAGATAAGTGGGCGAGTACAGGTAACATCTGCATTGAGACTGAAAGCTATGGTAAGCCATCAGGATTAACTAGCACAGAGGCTGAGTTGTGGGTACATAATTTAGTTAAGGATGGAGAGTTGTGTTGTAGCTTAGTATTTAACACAGACAAACTACGAAAAACAATGGAAGAAATGAAACCTTACACTGTTATGGGCGGAGATAACAAAGCCTCTAAGATGTACTTAGTTAATATAGCTAAGCTCTTGAAGGCTGTTTCTTCTTAGACCCTTTCTTTTTATCATAACCCCAATTAATATCTGACAAGCCTTTGTCAATAGCCTGTTGTAATGGCGGAGATTTTATATTCTGAAATCCCGGTTGGTTATCTAAGTCTATACATTTTCTCATTACTAATCTCCTAAGAAATATTCCTGTCCAATTCTACCAGTAGTAGCATTTAAAAATATTTTATACATTTCTTCCGCAGTATCCCCTATTGGTTCGTCACCCATAATCTTTTTCAAGAAACCATCAACATATGCCGGACCCGGACCTGCAATGTAACCTGCAACTTTAGCATCCCCAAGCTCTCCTATCAATGGAATACCAACAGCACTTACTGTTTCTAAGACACCTCTTTCTTCCTCTACCCCTTTAATAGCATCCTTGATTGCCATAGCTAATGCAGCCATTCCTATTGCAGCACTTATGGATGAAATCGCAGCCATCTTGCCCACAAAATCAGAAGAACAAAACTTAGGATTTAACTTAGCGTTAACTCTCCTAGCTATTGTATTACCAAATAATATAGGGAAAGATTTAAGCTGAGCAATTAACATGAGATTAGGGTCTGACATCCAGAGTGGGCGATTACCAGCAGTAGGCTCAAGTGCTACATCTGTTGTTATCTTACGCATCCAAGGAATCATTACATCCCTTACAGAAATAGTGTTGCCTTTTGAATTTACAAATGTACTGTCTAAGAATGAATCATCTAGTATAGCATTTTTAATGTTACCATTAGCAAGAGCACCTACCTTTTCAAAGTCTGACATGCTCAATCCATTTTCTTTTAGTTCTTGTAACAACAATCTTTTCTTTGTCTTACTTAAATTATTTATGTTGTTTAACTGGTCTTGTATCATATTTAAACCAGCAGCAGCAGTCCATACTCTAACAGCGTTTGTATATTGTGTTAAAAACATAGCACCCGGGCTACGGAAGAAATAGTTTAATGCAACATTCCTATCCCCTGCCATTAGTTTGTCTATTCTTTCAGACATTTGTGGTTGCATTGCCATGCCCATAACTCTAAGTAAGTCTCGGCCAAAAGAAGTCCTCGCATCTTTTCCTTCTGCCCCTCCATAAATAGAACGAGCTAACCCTTTCAATGCATATCCAGCCACAGTAGGTGAAGCCTTAAGCATGTTGTACCATCCAGTTCTTTGTCCAATCCACATAGGTTCAGTCCAAGAACTTATGGTAGCTAGCCCTAAGTAACTAATAGAAGTTACTGTAGACAAACCTTTCATAGCTTGTATAGCAGCCCGTTGCTCAGGTGTCTTTGGTTTTTTGTATACATTATGGTATGCATCATAAATGCCCCATAGTTTTTCTACTTGAGCTGAGTCAACTGCACCTGATTTAATTAAGGTGTTAATAGCATCGTTATATTTATTAGCTTTGTCTCCGCCAAATGCCTCTGCTGATGCCATTCTTGTAACAGCACTAAACAAATACCTTTCTATAGAATCTAATGTATCTTCATTCCTAAACTCAGGAGAAAGATTATCCCACTTACCATCTCTTGCTCTTTCAAAAGAAGATATTCCCATGCCACCATCTGTAGCTTCTGCCCTAATTTGCTCAGAAGTAAATACATTTGGGTCAACATCGTTTAGTACATTTTGTAATACTAAATCTGCTTCGACTGTACTAAGACCAACATCTTTTACTAAACTCTCTTTAAATCTTTCTGGATTCTTTTTTACTTTTTTGTAATCAATGCCTCTGCTCAAGTAACCTTCTTGGTGTCCAATAGTTAAACCATCTTTGCCCAGTGTTTTAGTTAAAGCCTGATAAATACTTTCTTGTATATCAGCAATGTCTTTTATACTAGCATCTAATTCTTTTTTCTTTCTCTTACCCAAAGCTCTAGTTACTTCAGCCTCAGCTTCTTGTAAATTGTACAAAGGACTAGCGTTACCTTCTTCCAACTTAGCTGCTATGTATTTATTGACAGAAGGTCTAACACTACTAGCCATTTCTCCCATAAGTGCAACATGTCGAGTCCATTTATTTTTAACTTTCTCAAACTTGTTTATATAATCACCTATGTACTTATGTCTTAATGTTTCAAAAGACTTAGATACATCTTGAGATTCACCGCTTCCAGTAGAAACATCTGTAATTGGAGAAGCTACTGACATAAAAGCTGCCATCTCCTTACCTGTCTGCACTTTGTTTCGTATATCAGGAAGACCATCTGTTGCTCTTCTTAGTAACACATTAGCAGCTGCGTCTTTAATATTAGTAAGAAACCCTTTAGGGTCTGCCTCTGCATTAAACAGCTCAGGAATTACATCTTCTACATTTGCATCAATGTCTTTTTTTGGTGGCCTAATATTTACCATTGCATCCGGCTGTCTAACAACAGGACCTACACCAGCAGTAGCTACACCTGCTTTAGTCATTGTATTAAACTGTTTTAGTAACTCATCATACTGCTTCTTATACTCGTTTACATTTAAAGTATACTGTTCACCAGCAGCTGCTTTTCTGCGAGCATCTTCAAAGTCTAAAATTAATTTGTCTTTTTTACGACTTCTGTTTACATCTGTAGCTTTACTAAGTGCAACAGGAGAACCATAGACACCACCACCAGCAGCACCTACTACAAAATCAGTAGCTAAGTCGTTCTTGTCTAACCCCTCTAAACCTAATGCAGAAGTACGCATTGTGTTTATTTGTTGTGCAGTTTCTGTAGCACCTTCTATGCCTGCTGACTGAGCAGTTTGTTTTGCCCCTTTGTACAGCATAGCACCTATTTTTTCTTTATCTGTTTCTTTTAAATTCTTAGCTATTTGTTTAAAAGATTTTTTAGCAGGCAATCCTGCTTTGTTTAAAGACCTAGCCCATACATTAGGAAGTACAAAATCTAATCCTGCATTTTGTATAGCAGTCCAACTAGCCCTGCCTATTTCCTTATCTGTTAATTCATCTACTGTTTTGTTATCAGCAGCAGCATGTGTTTCTACCGCTTCATCTAATAACATTAAATAATTCATTCCGGCAGCAGCACCTGTTATACCAGCACCAATAAGTTTAGTAGCACCCGGTCCTTTCATCATAAGATTTTGACCTAGTGTTAAACCAAACATAGTTATTGCAGAAGCAGCACCATTTTCTGCTAACTTCTCACCAATAAATCCCGGCATGTCTGACAAAGACTGGTCAAATATTCCTCCTTCATACTCAGGGATATATTCTTCCATGCCCTGCTCGCCTGCCTGTTGCATCTTACCTGCGTAATCTTTTACGTTTAAAGGCAACTCAGTACCCATTCTAGGCAACAACTCAGACAAGCCCCTGCCTGATGCTCTCATTAATCTATCTATTGAATAATCAAAAGCTGAGCCACTACCACTTGAATTAAAATCAAAGTTATTATAATAATCTTCACTTAGCTCAGGAGACGAAGCACTGCCAAAATCAAAATCGGCAAAAGGATGTTCTTCTTCTTCTTTTCTTGTAGCCATTTACTACCTCTATTTAGTTGCTGCTGCTTTTGCTTTTGCTTGGTCTCTTTCGTCTTCTAACAATTTCATTATTTCTGCATGCGTAAGTATAACACCATGTCTAGTAAAAGCTGCGTTTTGTATAGTTCTATATCTACCTATCATATTAGAAGCTGCTTTTTCTCTATCAGCTTCGCTTCTAAATTTAAACCATCCTTTCTTCGGTGTAAATATATTTTCTAAATCTTCTCTGCTCATGTCAACAGCATTAAATGCAGCAGTGTCTGGTTTACCAGCAGCAGCCTTAGTTGCCTGAGCTTTTTCATAAGCTACTAAAGGATTTTCTCCCCTGTCTTGTAAGTTTCTACCATAGTAATCCATAAGCATACCTAACTTATTTATAGTAGCTGGGTCTTTCATGCCTGCTTTAAATCTATCAGAAAAACTTTTCTTTGCTTCTTCCTCTTCTTTACTTCCTCTACCCTTAGCTAAATCATCTGCTGCTTTTTCATCTGCTATTCTCTGCTCTTCTTCAGTTTTAGTTTCAGTTTTTTCTTCTTCAGTTGTTTCGCCTGTTACATTAAAAATACCTCTGTCAAGTTCTTCTTGAACAGAATCTGCTTCAAACATTTCTGATGCAACATTGCCAGCATAGCCTAATTTAGCAGCAGTTTTTAACTTCATAAACCTTTTAGCAAACAAAGACACAGCACCGGCAGTTGTAGCTTTTACAGGATTTTCCTGTATAAACTTAACAGTAGCAGCCCTTAACTCTGGGTCAGTCATGTTTTTTATCATTGTAGCAATCTCAGGAGCAGGATTAAGCACATCAATTAAACCACCCACATAAGGAGTTTCAGCTAATTCTGCTGAGTTACTTATCCAAGCATCCGGACTTGCTAGGTTTTTAATACCACTTATTATATTGTTTCTATCTAAAAAACCAGCCTGCCCTACAGGAACTTCTTCTATTTCTTCTCTATTAAAAGCATTGCGAACTTGGTTTATTTCTGAGAATGTACCTCCTACTGCATCACAAGATGCTTTGTCATTAGCAAATGGAACTAATGCTCCATTAGCATTTGTACAATAACCCATTATCTTTCTCCTTTAAATTTGTAATTCATATTTTTTTCTAAGCAAAAATATTCCTAATGTCTCTACGTGTTGAAAAACTGTTGTTGCGTTGTTTTGTACTATAGCCTCCTGCTGGAGCAGAAGGTCTAGGTGCTGACGTAGGTGCTCTAGCTACTGGTCCTGTTTCATACCTGTCATTCATACGCTTTTGAGCTGCTGCTGCTTGTCTTGCTTTTTCTTCTGCTTTTGCTTTTGCTTTAGCTTGTGCTGCTGCTTGTCTTGCTTTTTCTTCTGCTTCTGCTTTTGCCTTAGCTTGTGCTGCTGCTTGTGCTGCTGCTTGTCTTGTTTTTTCTTCTGCTTCTGCTTTTGCTTTAGCTTGTGCTGCTGCTTCTGCCTGTGCTCTAGCTCTAGCTTGTTCTGATAACCTAGCTTGTTCTCTAGCTTGTGCTGCTGCTTCTGCTTGTGCCCTAGCTTGTGCTTCTGCTTGTGCTGCTGTTTGTTTATTAACAAGACTTGTTCTAGCTTCAGTAAAATCAGTTACTTCTTTTAATACTTCAGCATACATGTTATTAAACTTAGTATCATTCTCTAACCTAGCAATGTCATCATAAATTTCATTAAGAGTTTCTTCTTTAGGACCAGCAACTGGCTCTGGTGTTACTGGTTGTGTACCTAAATCATCATAGTTTTTATAATAATTACCATCATTGCCTTGATACAAATCTTGGTTATCCATTTCAGCTTGAGTTAGTGGTTGATTAAACAACATGCTATCATTAAAAGAATAATCAGCTTCAGACTCTATTGGTGTTTTGTCTTGTAAAAATGTATCAGGTATCCCCATTTTACCTACAAAGTTTCCATCACTGTCTCTACTAAATGTAGGCTCAATAAACAAACCATCCCTTAATTCTTCTTTTGTTAAATTAAGTGCCATCTGGTCAGCCATATTTTGTAGTTGGTCAGCTTGGCTTTGTACAGTAGGTTGACTATCTATGTAATTAGAAACAATTTCATCTGTAGCAGCTTGGTCATTTATATAATTAGAAACAATCTCATCTATAGCAGGTGGTTGTATAGTTGCATTGCTTATTTGTCCTTGTTGCATTCTATTTTGCTCTGCTAATATAGCTTGTTGCTCCGGAGTTAAAAATAAAGAAGCCTCTGTATTATTAGGACTAGGAAACATAGTGCTAGGTGGAGGATTGTCTGGTCCAAATATCCCCATTTCATCTATTGTTTGCTGGTATGTTAAATCTCCAGCAGAACTAGGAGGTCTAGGTGTAATACCATTAAATGCAGGCATACTAACATCAGCACTTACTTCTGGATTTACCGGCTGTACTCCTTCTGGTAATTCAACTGCTGGCATATTTATTGCAGCATCTGCTACTCCTGCTGGTTCTGTATATCCTTCACCAAATTGTCCTTCATAATAAGGATTTGCTACATCAGCAGGTGTACCAAAGATACTATAATCTGCACCACCTGTTCTTAATCCTTGGCCATAAGTGTACTCATCTAAGCCACCCGGACCAGTATAATTAAATAATGATGAGTCATTGTATGCAGATAAATCTGGTGCGTATATAGTTCCAGAAGGTGTGCGTTGTCTAAAAACTTTTGAAGTTAATACTGGTGTTGTTGGTACTGCATTTGCTACAGTAGCAGCACTACTTCTTCCAGTAGTGTTTACTGGCGATGGTGTTCTGTTTGGTTCTGAGGGAGTTGTGTTAGGAGGTATAGGATTAAAGCTCCAGTCTGGACCTCTTGAGCCACCATATGCTTCATACTCATAGTTTGCTTGCATATCATCTGCTGGTATGTCATATGTTAAGTCCATATTATTACTCATCCAGCTACTATCATCAAAAAGACTTGGAGGCTGTACTGGGTTAAAATCATTCCAAGGACCGGGTCCGCTGGTATTTTGTGCTGGGGTAGACACCGGAGCAGTGTAAGGAGAATGCACATCTGTTGGATATGGGTTTGCGTACCTATCTGCTAAAGTAATTTTTATAGGGCCTATTGCCATTTTGTCTCCTTAAAATAAACTATACATTTGAGCCAAACCACCTAAGTTACTCATAGCACTAGCACCCGGTGTTGTAGATATGGATTGTCCTGCGTTTCCAACTAAAGGACTAAACCCTGTAATACCAGACTGGTACTGTTTTAATTGTTGATATGGTAAGTTTTGCTCAAACTCTTGTTGAGCCATAGCATCTTGTATCAATGCTTGCTCTCTTTGTTGTTGTTGACTACCAGAAGCACCTAATGCACTATAAGGACTGAAGCCAGCTTGCATTAAACCACCAGTCATTCCTAAGGTAGCCCTTTGCTGCCCTAATCCTTGGCCATAAGCATTGCTGTATATTTGTGCTGCTGCTTGGTTAGCTGAGTCTGCTGCTCCAGCTATAGCATTACCTTCTGCAATACCTTGTCTGCCACCACCATAACCGCCTGACATAATAGCACCACCTCGTATGTCTGCTAAACTATCCTGTACACCTGCCATTGCTCTATCTGCTGCTGCCTGTGCCATGTTATTAACATATGGGTTATTAGCCACATCAATCATACTAGGGTCAAGGTTTTGCTGATAAGCACTTAACGCAGGATTCATTATACTAGGAGCACCTTGTGTTGCAAAGTCTCTAATACCTTGCTGTGCTGTTAGTTGGTCTGGTGTAAAGCCTGCTTGTGTTTGACCACTGTAGTACTGAGGTGTGTTGTTGTTATATAAATTAGCAGCTTCTTTAAAGCCACTTTCCATATAAGGTACAGCGACATCCCAAGGGTCTTGGTTTACTGTACTTGTGTTGTCACCTTTAGACATTGTTTATCTCCTTTGCAAATAATCTTGTTTGTTCTTTATAATTAATATCCTTAAGTACCTTTCCCCATCCTTTGCGACCAAATAGTTCTACATACTCACAATTGTTTTCTTTTCCAAATGCATTTAGGAGTGCATCTGCTTCATCTCTCCATTCCATAAATTCTTTTCCACCTAACAGTAATACACATAATATGTTTTTCTGTGGATACTTACTTATCTTTGTAACAAAAGCACCTTCTACATGCGTGCCTATTTTTACCCAAAGCTGCATATTCTTTGATTTACAGGCACTTTTTATGTCA
>Ga0208013_1000376_pt1 | contig 25944 bp, 37 predicted proteins | sample 16_taG_FD_184091 | JGI IMG/M metagenome (GOLD analysis project Ga0208013, IMG submission 184091) | Marine viral communities from the Subarctic Pacific Ocean - 16_ETSP_OMZ_AT15313 metaG (SPAdes) (version 2) | ecosystem: Environmental > Aquatic > Marine > Oceanic | place: Pacific Ocean | collected...
CCTTTACTCGACGTATCATTGCATTCATCTGTGTAGGTTGTATTGTTATTATCCCGTTTGCTGCGCCATTCTTTGATATTCCAGTTGTCGTATCGGTAACAGAAAAGGGTGAGTGGTGGATTCCATTTATCTGGGAACAGGCGGATAAAGTACTTTGGAAAAGCATAGATGGAATTGCACTAGCCCCTGCATATATACATACGTTAGCTGCTATCGTTAGTTTTTATTTTGGTTCTAGTGCGGCTAGATAATTAAAGAAGGAAAAGGAATGCCTATTAAAGTTATAGACGGAATACAATACAATCTTGAGGGACCAAACGATAGGCCTTCTTCAGGAAACCGTATCGGCCCTGTATCTGGATCTACCTCCAACTACTCTACACAAACGACAAATCCCTACGATGTAGATTTATTTACTTCACCTATACTTACAGAAGAAGATGTAAAGAACTTAGGTGCAGGAAAAGTAGGAAAAGGCTTTACTCCCATTATTGAATCTGGAAATTGGGGAGGAGATATGTCTGCTGGTGAGCAATGGGCGGTATCTGATAAACTTGGTCGTATTTCTAATAAGCCTTTTGGAAAAAAGATTTTTAATTCTAAAGCAGAAGCAGAAAGTTTTGTTGCTGATTTACAAGCCAGGAAAGCAATAGAAAGTGGCTTTACAGGAGGAGGAGGAGGAGCATACGGAGGAGGTCCAACGTATATCTTTCCTGGGTATAATCCTACTGAATTTGAAGGAGGGGCTGAACAAGTACGAAGAGCAGAAGCAGAAGGGCGACTAGGTATTCCCGCTCTTCCAACTGTACCTGAAATGAGAATAGCGCCTAACATGGCAACAAGAACAAACAAAGAGCTTATTTCAGAAGAAGGTTTGCAAGTACCTCAACAAGAAGCACTTACCGCTGAACAAGCAAGAACAGATACAGGAGCTATTGCAGACAGACCGTCAGATACTCGACCTACTTTAGGTCAGTATGATGCAAAAGCTATAGATGATATTGGAGTATCAGAAGCTGCTCAAATTGAAGGTGGTCCTTCGGCTATTGTAGAAGCAGCACAGGGAAACCTAGATAATAAATTAGCTATTGCAGCTACTTCCGAAATGGATGAAAGGGCTACTGTACAGTTTCAATTAGGAGAACTTGGTAAAACAATTCAGACCGGTCAACCACTACCTGCTTGGGCTTCTGGTGCAGCAAGGGCTGCTGATGCATTTGCATTAAAAAGAGGGCTTGGTTCCTCTTCTATGGCTGTTCATGCTCGTACCCTAGCACTACAAGAATCTGGAATTGACATAGCTAAAGCAGATGCAGAATCTTATAGGCGTCTTCAAGAATTAAATCTTTCTAATAGACAACAGGCAGTGATAACGAATGCAAATAATCTTGCTTCCTTGGAAACAAAGAATTTGGATTCAAGGCTTTCTGCTTCTGTTAATAATGCTAAGAATACTTTAGATATCGATATAGGAAATTTAAATAATAGACAAAGAACATCAGAATTAAACTATAGAGAGTTTACTCAAAAACTATTTACAGATGCTGCTGCTAAAAATGCAGAAAAACAATTCAATGCTAAAAGTAAAAATGATGTTGACATGTTTTTTGCTAATCTAGATACATCAGTATCAAATGCCAATGCTAATAGAGTAGAAGCAATAGAACGAGATAATGCTAGACAAAGAAACTCTATGATTGAATTTTTTCAAGCTCAGAAACTATCAAGAGAAACTTTTAATATAAATACAAGTGCTAACATTAGAGCAGCTAATTCTAAATGGTATCAATCTGTAGCTACAATTCAAAACTCAAATCAGATGCTGGCTAACTCTTATGCTGCTCAATCAGAACTAGGATTACGAAGTATGGAGTATAGTGCTTTATGGCAAAAACGTAGAGACGATGCTCAGATGTTATATGAATCTACAGAAAAGGATTTAGATCGTGTAGCACAGGCCGCCGCACTTGCACAACAATCAGCTATAGCAATGTCTGCTCAAAAAGGTGCTAAATCTGCCGCTATGATGAAGACAATTGGGAGTATAGCAGGTGCAGCTATAGCAGCTTGTTGGGTAGCTAGAGAAGTTTATGGTAATGATGCTCAAGAAGTATATAGATTTCGCTGGTGGTTAGAAAGAGAAGCACCTAAATGGTTTAATCGTTTGTATAAAAAACGAGGAGAAAAGTTTGCTTTCTTTATTAAAGATAAACCTATCCTTAAGAAGTTAATTAAAATATGGATGGATACAAAAGTTAAAAGGGTTGAAAAAACATGGCAACTGAACAGACTGAAGCTGGCCTAACTCAAAACGGGTTCATACAACAGGATAAAAAAGAGGCGCAAGAAGAAGGCGGCGCTTCTTTTAAAAGTATGGCTAGTGAAGAGATGAACGAAGTATACGCCCTTGTCTTTTCTCGTTTTGAAAGAGGGATGGAAGAGGTTCAACAGCTAGTAGAACAAGATACAAAAGACATAAAAGATTTTAAAAGTAAACAGCTTCCTTTCGATCCTGATGAAAAAGCTTTGACTGAGATGGATAAGCTTTTGGGAAGCGAAGAAGATAATAGAGCCGCTTTTACCGCTAGCATACCAGGAGGAAGTCTAACTGGTAAATTAAAGGATGAAGAAAAAGGAACTTTAGGTGCATACCCTTGGGAGAATCCTGCTGTTTATGATACTCCTACTGATGCTTTCGGTTATATTTTAGAATCCATTGAAGGGAAAAAAGAAGATATTCATTCTGTTTTGTATGCTGGCGTACCAGCAGAGAGCATAGCGAGAGCTATAACTTTTCTTGGATATACGGAAGGATTATTTTCTGTAGATATTAGTGAGCTATTAGTTATTCCTCTCATGTTTAATCTGGTAGCAGATGCTCAAGAACAGGGAGTAACTGCTAGAATCTTTAATGATGTTGATGAAGATGAAATTAATCCACAATCAGCACTAGATATAATGGAAGATTTAAAACCAGAGGAATATGCTAGTCTTATGGAAGATGCTACTAGGCAAGCTGAAGAAGAAAATATGGTCTTGGATGAATTGAAACAAGACCCGGTAATTGGAAGTTTCCTTAGTATGGGAGAACAGTAATGGCAGATGTAGGTAGTTTTTTAGAAGGATTAAGTGAAGGACTAGCGCCTTGGGCAGAAGCACAGGCTAGGCATAAATATGCTAGAGATGAACGGGTAGCAGCAGCAGCTTTTGTTAAGGCTAAAAATGCGAAGATAATTGAAGGCAACGCAGAATTACTAGCAGACAGGTTTTCTGGGTCTGAAGAACAAGGAGAATCGTGGAATGCAGTAAAAAGTGGCCTTATTAGATATGCTAATCATAATCCCGCTTTTCTAACTAACATACGAAAAGATATAGCAAAAGGAGCAAGGTATACTTGGGCAGATAAGGGACCACCAGGAAGTACTAATATTTTAGATAATTTGTGGCGTTCAGGCGGCCTAAGTGAAGCAGAAAAAAAAGAAAAAAGGACAATAACAGATGCTGTAGATGCTTACGGAACAATAAATGATTGGGTAATTGCTAATCCTAATAAACCTTTACCAGATATTTATAATCTTTTAATAAAAACAGAATTACAAAGAGAAGGTATACAAGAAAAACCTACAGGAGAACAACGAAGAAAAGCTAGAGATGCAGCTATGTATAAAATAACTGCATATATGTCATTTTTTGATAAACAAAATAAATTCTCTTTACAAAGAGCATTAACTCATAAAAATTCTCTTGATGGTAGAATACAAAAACAAGATGCATCTTACGATCTTTTAAAGACAATATCTGGTGTAGGAAGTTCTTCTGGTGATAGAGCAGAAGCAGCAGCAGGAGCATATGGTACAGGAGAACAAGAAAGTGGATGGTCTAATTTGTGGGGATTATTTGATGATGATGAACCTACTTCTTTACAAGACTTGAACCTTAACCAAGGTCAACAAGCTTCTATAAATAGTCTTGTATCACAAATAAAAGAAAAAGGACCGGGGTGGAAACCTACTGCGGCATCAAAAAAACTAATTATAGATAATTTCCTTGACCAAGATAATTTTAATACGTTACCAGATGAGAGAAGAGAAGCTATACAAGAACTTTTACAAGCAGCTTTAGCTAATGGCTGAATTTAACCTTAATACTTTTCTTCAAGATAATAGTATACAACTAGAAGATACAGAAAATGTAGCTCCTAGTCTGTCTACTGGTTTTGATTTAAATACCTTCCTAGAAAATAATTCTATAACCACTATAGAACAAGAAGCAGATGAGTATACAGAGTCTGAAGCGTATGCTCATGCCGCATGGTTAGGCTTGTCTGATACAGGCAGAGGTGTGCTTCAATTCATGGGCATAGCTGAAGAAGGTATGCAGGAAGATAAGGCAATACTCAAGGCTCTTGAGAAAAAATATGGGTCTGGTATTACTGCTACCTATATAGGAGGGATGATTGCTGATCCTGTAGGCTGGGTTGTTCCTGTAGCTAAAGCTAGGACAGTAGGTAAGCTTGCTTGGGAAGGTGCTAAGTGGGGTGGCTTGGCTGGTGGTCTTGGTTATGTGGATGAAGAAGAAGGACAAACAAGGTTGCGTAACTTTGGTATGGGAGTGGCGACAGGTGCAGTTGCCGCTCCCGTTTTTGGTAAAGCTATACAAGGTGCAGGAAAAATTAAAGACCTTGTAATGAACAAGAATGCGGATGAAATCTTTGATAATCCTGTAGCAGCCCTAGCAGAAATTGGTGAAGCCCCTTCTTCGATGGCACAGAATATTAAAAGTGCCTATATAAAACCATTTCAAAGAGGAGACAGTTCAGATAAGGATAGAACAAACTGGGCGCATAGAGTAGTCTTCTCTAATCCCGGTGTCTTTCTTGGTGGTGCAACAGGTGGTGCATTAGGTGGCGCTCAACAAGAACATGATAGTCCTGCTGCAAATATCTTTGGATGGACAGTAGCCGGTGCTGCTATGGGAGCTACTGGATTTAGAGCAGTAGGCGCTATAGGACCAGGACAATCTACTAATACTTTCTTAGGTAGAATGGCTAAAGGAGAAGGTGGTATTGCAGACTATATGGGTAATGCCTTCATAGAAAATCATGGATTAAAAACTAAGTTCGCTGATGTAATAAAAATGAAAGAAGATAATTTTGCTGATGCTAACAATATAGGGTATCAATTCCTGGATATAGCAGCACAAATGCAGAAGCTATCCAAAGAAGAAAATCAATTGCTCTATCAGTTTTTAGATGGCAGACTAGGAAAAACTGATCTTACTCCTGATCTTTTAACCATAGGAGAAGAAAGTCGTAAGGCTATAACAGCAGCGGGGCAGCGCCTTGTAGACGTAGGTGCTTTAGATAAGAATGTTTGGGAAAGTAATATAAAGAAATATATACATAGGTCATATCTTAAACATCTTCCAGAAGGAGCAAGACCTTCTGCTTTTAGACAGATATGGGCTAATGATAATGTACGCCTCATGGCAGATGAGTTGCGTATGAGAGGGAAGGTACAAGAATTTGTAAGACCTAAAGAAGGTGTAGATGCTTGGAGAAAAGAAAAAGCAGCAGAAGGTTGGGAGTTTTTAAAAGGAACAGCAAAAGAAAAAAGAAAGGATGCCTTTAGATACGACTACACTCTAGAACAAAGGGCAGAGATGGGGGAGATTGAACATGCTGCCTTTGCAATGCTGGAAACAGGTAAGCTGTATAATAATGATATAGCTGCTCTTGGTTTATACAACGATGTATTTAAAGCACATGCTAGGATAGATGCTAAAGGTATTAAAGCATTAGATAAAGAAGCAAATAAAATGCTTAATAATGGAAGATTTCCAGATGAAGATGCCAGAAATGCATGGGTAAAAGAAAGAACTCCTGAACAAGCATTAGCTGTAGATGAAGAAGAAATTTTAAGGCTGGGATTAAGACAGGTTCCAGAGACTAAACTTAAAGGATCAAAGATTAATCTTTTTGGTAAACTTTCTGGGTCTTATATTCCAAAAGAAATATATGATGATCTAATTGCTTTTAAAAATACTGTAAGTAAATATGATGAAGGAAGTGCATTAAGTAAAACATCAAGAAAATTATTTCAGACGTATCGACTAGGTAATCAAATGTGGAAGAGGTCAAAGACTTCTTGGAACCCTACCGTACACACTAATAACATAATGAGTAATATGATCCTTATGGATTTATTAGATGTTCCATATAAGTATTTAAATGTAGGGAGACATGTGTTTACTAAGAAAGGTAGGGAGCTTTTAAATTCTAAGTATGATAATCTGTATAGTGACTTAACAAAACATGGTGTGTTGGATCAAGGTCTTGCCACAAAAGAATTAGGATTTGCTAGCAACCAATGGGCGGATGCATACCAAGATAAAATATTAAAAGGAATAAATTCTCCTGAAGAAATAGTTGAAGGTTCCGCCCGTATAGCAAACAAAATATATAAGCAGGTTAGAAATCCTTTAAATCCAGTTAAAAAGGGATTAAAAAAACTAGATGATTCCGCAACAAGCATCTATCAAAAAGAAGACCAGATGTTTAGAATAGCTTTATATAAGCACCGGCTAGATGAAGGCATGAAGAAAATGTCTTCCACAATAGGAAGCCCAGAGTACAGCAAAGAACTAGAACTTTTAAAAAGGAATGCGGCTAAACAAGCTAAGAGAGGCTTCATTGATTATGATATACAGGCACCAGGAATAAAGGTTTTAAGGGAAACTTTTAATCCCTTCATCTCTTACACCTATCGTGTAATTCCTTTGCTTGCAGAAGCAGCAACGCTAAGACCTATGAAGTTTGCTAAGTGGGCTGCTATAGGTTATGGACTAAACTTTGTAGGTAGAGAATTATCAGAGAGTAATGAAGAAGCTGAACGTGGGATGATGAGTTCCCAAGCATTACAACATATGTTTGGTGTTCCTTTCATGCCTTATACTACGATTAAAATGCCTGATAGGGTAGGCAAACTGTTTACTATGGGGTTTGATGAAGACCCACTAACAGGAAAGAAGTTTCCTAACAGATCAACGTATCTTAATACAAGTAGATGGATTCCTGGTGGAGATGTTTTAGGTTTAACAGGACAAGCAGGTGCAGAAGGAATGCGTATCCCAGGATTACCGGCACCTCTTCAACCTTCTGGTGGTCTAATGGGAGATATCTTCTTCAGTCTTGTAATGGGACAAGATGCATTTACTGGAAAGAAAATTAATTCAGTACAAGAAGGAGAAGCATCTGCTTTAATGGCAAGATCAAAACATCTTCTAAGAAAACTAACACCAAACAATCCTTTGATTGGAGACTTTGGTTTATTTCCTGATGAACAATCTTTCAGGTCTTATTCACAAAGGAAAATTATTCGGGCATTAAATTCTGGAGAAGCAAGAGGAAGGCTACCAGGAAGGCATGATCTACCTGTATTGCAAGCTGTAGCACAGACGATAGGTATAAAGATGCATCCTTTTGAACCTCGTGTAGAAGAACAGCTAAGGACTTTTGAATACAAGAATAAAGTTTCTAGGTTTAAGTCTGAAGCCAGAAGGATACAGAGGCAAGTGTATAGCGGCGTTATGTCCAGTGAAGATGGCGCTAACGAAATCGATGAACTACAGCAAGAGCTTGAAGAAGTGCTATTCAGATATCGAAAGATGAGTAAGAGTGCCTCTAAGGCCAAAGGGTATAAGAGTGGTGGGGTTATAGAAGAAGTCGAAGCAGGAGAGGAACCATCAGGTAGAGACTTAGCCATCCAGATGGCAGAACTGGAAGGAGAATATGGGCCTCATCAATGGGGTGGATGGAAAGGTGGATCAACAGAAGAAGAAGAAGAAGAAGAAGGCCCATCTTTAGCACACAGAGATTTAGCTACCCAGATGGCAGAACTGGAAGGTCAGATATCTGGTGTAACTCCTGGTGCATCTAGAACTTCCGGTATGTCGGAAGAAGAAACACTTGTAGCAGAAGTACTTCCCGGTACAGGTACAGCTTTGGACATAGGATACTTGTCTGAAAGTATTGAAGAAGGAGATGCTTGGGATATAGGGGTGTACTCTTTAATTTTAGCAGCCGGTCTAATTCCTAGTATGGGTCTAGCTAAACCAATAATTAAAAAAGGAGCTAGTAAACTTAAAGCAGCTATAAAAAATAATGATGAACTTGCACAAGAAGTTTCCAAAGTTGTTGATGAAGTTGGAGAAACTAAACAACTTGTAAACCCACTAGAATCAATAGACATACCACAGAATACAGTTCCTGCTTATAAACTATTTCGTACCAAACGTAGGACAGAAGAGATGTTTCCCTTATTTGTTAGAACAGATGAAGGAGTTCCAGTTGGTATATGGACAGATGCACAAGTAGGAACATTAACAAAAGCAGGGAAAGTGGTATCAAAGATTGGTGATCTTGCTTATCGTCCTGGTTGGCACGCTGGAGACTACATTTCTGCTACGCATATTGGAGGTAAAGCCACAAAGGGTCCAACCAAAAAGACATTACAAAAACAAGCAAATACTTTGTTTAAAGAAGGAAAGTTTCCAAATACTAAAGCCAGAGATGCATGGGTAGAAGAAAGACTTTCAAGAGTTGATTATCGAAAAGCAGATGAAGTATGGGCAGAAGTTGAAATGCCAAACGATTTTGATTGGCAATCAACGGCAAATAGTAGAGCTTCTATTGTTAAGGAGGGTCCAAGAAAAGGATTGATTAATGTTGCTGAAGCACATATAACAGATCAAATACCAAAGGGAGGATTTTATCGTTACAAAACTAATCCTAATATGGAAGGAAACTGGCTAATTGGTGGATCAATGAAGGTTAACAAGAGGTTAAGTCCTGAAGAATCAATAGCAATACAAAAAGCCACGGGTATTTTTGATCTCCCTCATTTACCAGAATTGATAAAGCAAAAAGGATTAACTTTAGATAAACTTACTGGTACAGCAGTAAAAGAATTGAAGACTTACTATCCAGAAACACTAAAAGAAGTACTTGAAGAATGGGTTAAACTAAACTCTAAAGTAAAAGTAGGTGAATTAGAAAAACATTTTTCAAAAGAAGTATCAAGAGTAGTTAAAAGGTTTATAAAAGAAAGGGCTAACTAATGGCAACACCATCAACACCAACACAAGTAAGTAATATCTTTAAAGCATTAGGATTAAACACAGTATATGCAAGAGGCACCTTTGATCCTAGAAATGTTAGTAGTCTTCACAAAAGAGCAATGACAGCCGCCCAATTTAGAGGAGAGAATGTAGCCTTTCGTATGAAAGATATAGCCGGTGCCAGAAAAGCAAACGTATCTATTCCCGATCTTTCAAAAGCACCTAGTTCAACAGGTAAGTCAATGATCAGTTCTAAATTAGCAAAGGCACTGATGGATAAAATATTCGAGCCGTCTTCTTTAGATACCGCAATGAAAGATGCTAACATAAATCAAATGGATATGTCGGAAAGCGATATGGAATTTAGTCCATCAGGAGGGTCTGGTAGCACACCATTATTTGGAGCAGGTGGAACAACAGGAACCTTGGGTGGAATGTAAATGACTGCTAAAGGAAGTCAATCGTTAAACGATCTATATCTCCTTATAGGTAGACTAGAAGGAAAGGTAGATCGTGTACTAGTAGAGCAACAAAATATAAAAGATATGGCTTCTAATAACGATGCAAGGATACAACGTCTAGAAAAAGATAGGGCTATGGTTTATGGTTCAGCGGCTGTTCTTGCTTTCATCGGTAGTGCGTTGATGTGGTTTATTAATCATCTATTCAAAGGCTAGAAATATTTAGAAACAACAGTATATAATTTGTCAGTGTTAGTATTTAAATAACTAATAAAATTTTCTATAAGAGTTTTGTTTTCATATTCAGGGAAACACTCTTCTACAACCTCACACCATTGTTCTGATGTGAGGTTTTCTTTTTTAATTTCTATATGTCCTTCTTCAGTTAAATGAACTTGAAGATTTAGTAACAATATTTTATTATCTTTTACTGTCATTTAACTTTCATACTCGTTTAATTTTTGGTACAAAATCATACCCATCTTCTGTTTCTAGTACACCATAATCTAAAACAGAGCCTTCTTCTTCTTCTTCATCACATTCATAAATAGAAGAAGAAAAGGGGTTTGATTTTTTAGCCGCTTTTATATCTTTATATTTTTTTATTGTACTCAAGTATCCAATACCCCCACAACATGCACAAGGAATCCCCTCTGCTTCTTCTCCTTCATCACATTCAGAACAGATATCTATAATTTCAAATACACTCATTTTGTTTTCCTTTTCTTCAAACAATGTCCACAATCTCACAGAAATCCCCAGTACAATTTAGTGTCTGGGAACTAATCGTATTGTCCTCTCTTTCATATTCAGACAGTCCCTTCCAATCGATATCTTTAGGCATACGTTTAAGTAACTCCTCATACTCCTTCTTTGTACAGTCCTGATAAGGAGCTTGCTCGTAGATATGTTCAGACATAGGTAGAAAACTTACACCTGACATATCATCAAAGTTCTCATACACAAATGCACCAACTTTTAGCCACTCATCCTCCTTGACACTAACCGTTATGGATGGCTTGTGTTCGCACCAATATTCAGCATAGATTTTCCATATCTCCAGATGCTCAATGGCTGTCATATCGTGCCTTGTTATTGCATCCTTTGGGGCCTTGATAGGGAAGGAGAATACAGCAGTGGACTCTGGCTTCTTGTTATCATCCTCAACAGGGAACCCGGCATCAGTCATAAACAAAGTCAACGGGTCTTTCTTATCTGCACGTACTGTTCTGATGTAGTATTCTGAATGTCTAGGATGAATACCAGAGGCGGCATCAACAAGCTGACTGACGGTGCCGCTAGGCTTAACACAAGTGATAGCAGCGGACGGCTCTATGTTCAGCATGGTTGACCACTTACGATTAGTATTGACTGCACATGTCCTGAGACTACCTAACAGGGCAGGTAGACTGTCCCTTGTCTTGTTGGCTAGCATAGCGTTATCAAGTATGCCTGTTAGGGATACACCTAATAGACGCTCCTCTTCTGTATTCTTAGACCACTGCCTACCCAGACCTTTGAAATCGGTAAAGCAAGATTGGATCGTACCAAGGATTGTTGCGAGTTCAATCTTTCTTTGTAAGGATTCTGCTGTATCATCTGCCCTGACAACAACCTCACTTAGATTACAGAACTGTTTAGGGCGTAGGATGATCTCACTACATGGGTTCGTACCGTAATCAACATCAGACTCCCGGCGTCCGTACTTAGCAGCTTGCTTCTGTGCAGCTTGACGGTTGAAGATACCTCGTTCGCCCGACTTACTATCATACAAGGCGCTCCATTCACGTAGGAAGGAGCCTGTATCCAGCCCATCTGTATAGCATACAGAGTTGTTAGCGAAGGATCGTTGGGGTTCTGTGTTCCACCAATCACCCGACTTAGCATGACGCATACGGTCATCACTAAGGTTAGACAGGCTAATCAGTGCGGACCTACGTACCCCACCTACAACCACAACGTCAGCAATCTTACACATAAGATCGTGGCATTCCAAACTGTTAAGCTTACGACCTTGGGCGTTCTTAAACATATTAACAGCGAATTTAAATAGTTCGTTCAATGGTTCAGGACCGCTTGCCCTGCCGCCAAACGTCTTCAACTTGGCACCCTGTGGTCGTACCTTAGACATGTCCCATTGAGGAACCTGTCCAGCATACAACAGGTTGATCAGTTCTTTGAATGACCGGAACCATCCTTCCTTACTATCCTGTACGATGATACAGGTTTCACTAGATTCAAGCTGATCAGGAATATTAGGGAGTTGGTTGATGAACTGACGTTCAACACTGAAGCCTACACCTGTGCCATGCATCAGGATGTATAGGCATTCATCAAAGGAACGAGGGCTATCCACAGGCAGGTAACTACAGTTATATGCAGCGATATGGTTACGTTCTAGTGCAGGTCCAGCAGTCATCATAGCCCTCATGGAAGGCATCACCTTCATTGCCACGATAGCTACATATAAATCAGTGAACAGTTCCTTTGGCATATCAAAACTATGTTCCTTCTTCAGGAAATCCCTGTAGAAGTTAAGCAGTCTGGTTACTGTTTCCTCCCATGTCTCTCTGCGACCTTCCTCCTCAAGCCAACGACTATAACGAGATTGATGAATGAACGCTTGATAATCAGTCTTCATGTAAGGGTAGCTCCTCTTGTGTATCTTGTGCCTGTGTCTGTGCCTGTAAAATACCATTAATAATATGTGCAACTTCCTTGTATGGTTGTCGTGCAAGATAGTTTAAGATTTCATTTATAAGATTATTCTGTAGCTCCATCTTTCTCCTCCTTCTTTGCTCTACTGCGCTTGACTTTTTCTTCTTTAACTTCTGAAGCAAGAACTTCCTTTGCACCGATCAAAGCAGCTTCTTCTGCCTCAAGCATTTCTATACGATCACTAATATATTCTCTTGCTGTTTTGCGTTTTAAACGTGGAAACTTTCCACCATTCTCTGCAAGCCACTCAAGCTCTGCTTTCAGTATTGTAGACACGTTTGTCATTTCTTCACTCCTTAAAATATTGCGGGACTTAAAGATATTCCCCATGTTCATCTAAATTTATCCAACTAATAGGGAACAGTTTAACACATCTCCCTGCAATTTGCTCTGCAATCTTTCTTGTTTCTTTTTGTGCATCACCGGCAAGGCGCTGTACACATACTCTATGAAACGCTGCGAGGCTTCCTGTCCAGTACCATTCAGTATATGTAGACTGTGGCAATACCATACGTGCTTGTTCTGGTGCGATGCCAGCATCTAACATGTTCTGATAGCACTGTAGAGCAAACACATGAGCAGGTTGTATACTATATTCCACGGTTTCATCAGAGCTTCCTTGCTTCTTATCGTCAGCGGCTAACCTCCACTCCTCTGGTGTATAGAGTTTTGGCGTGGTGTCAACGTACCTTCGACTTATCTCATTCCATACTAAGCCTACCTGATGCTTACCTAACTGTCGAGCAACAAACAATGGTGCCTTGATATGAAAGGTTATAGCAGTATGAGCGAAGGGTGTCCAGTGATTATGCATAGCAAGATATCTAATTAGATTACGATCTACACTACTAACATGGGGGATAGTTTTCTGATACCCATCAATTTCTATTTGATCATAGCCTAGTTCAACAGAGCGTTTACCAAAGGATACCCTGGCAGCGTTTACTACAGACAGATCGTTTCCCATATGATCTACATATTTAGCCTCCATACTTTACGGTTTCCTCCCTATACCAATCTTTTCAAATTCGGTGGTTGATAGCAATCAGACTTAATAACTTTGCCATCTTCTCTGTATACTGGGTTGCCCTCTGCATCAAGCTTAGACATGTTTGAAGTATGTACACGGTTGAATGCAGAATCAAAGTCCCAACCGTAAGTAACAGCAAACCCAACGCACACATAAACCAGATCACAAAGTTCTTTAAGTACGTCATCACTCTTATCCTTGCTGATAGCATCCATCAACTCCTCATATTCTTCCTGAATAAGTTTCTTTCGCAAGTTCTTTTCACCATCAATAACAGAGGAAGGTTTAGGATACTTCAATCCTACCGGATGCTTGAAGGCACGGTGAAAAATTCTAAGCTTATCCTGTACTGTTTCGCTTTTACCCATCATCATTCTATCCTTCTACTTCTCTGATTTTTGTTGCTTAATCTCTTTATCCTTGTTGGTAATCTTTTCGGCTTCTGCTCTTGTCTCAGCATCACCATACTTCCCTAATCTGGAGATAACGGATTGAGGTAATCCCCCTTCTAGCGCACATGCCCACGCATCTTTCATTGTGCCATGAGCATACTCCTCTCCCTCAACAACAAAAGCTCCTGTGAATGGATTGTATTCACACTCACTAGAAAAATAAACACTCCCTGCTACCCCGCTTATTAAAACAAGTGGAGCAACTATCGCTATAATAATAAATTTCTTATTCATGCTTTCCCCCATAAACAACTTTTTTATCTATGTCTTTTATCTCTTCCTCTCTCAACCCTTCTATTAGTTTCTCTAAATACCACTTGGCTTTTAACAAATCTTTTACCGGGTTTTCCTGATCCTTATACCTGTACCTACTAACATACTTAAAGATGTTACCTTTCAGGTATCCTTTAAACTCTTCCTCATTCATACTATCCCTAATTAAATCGATAGTCTCAATTGTATTGTTATTATAATGATCAGGACTATTAATATCTAACCACTCTTCTTCATCTTTGTGTATCTCTTTCCATTTCATTATTCTTTTTCCTTTCTCTTATTTCTAATATGGAACGGTACAATATTTTCTCCGTAGTTTACATACTTTTGTTCTTCTACTTTTGTACCTCGCATGTATAAGGTATCAGGATCGTCTTCCAACATACTAAAAAAACCTTGTGTTATAATTTTTACTGTTGATGCTTCTTCATCTTGAATAGAATCTAAAACCCTGACAGTAAACTCTCCATCTTCTCCACTGTCAGAAAGAATTACTAGTATGTTATCTTTTCTTATTAAGGAAAAGAAATCGAACACCGTGTCTAATTCCAACAATGCCTCTGCCTTATTATCTATGTCTTTGATGTACATGTTATGTCCTTTTTAATTAAGTCTAGAAAATAGGAAGCGTTTATGATTGCAAGCGGCGCTTCTCTGTTCATCTTAATAATTAGTACAGGTTCTCCTTTTCCTTCATGGCCTGTTGCTTGTTGGTATGCATCGTATATTCCTTTGTATCCTTCCCTTGCTTTACACTCTATCTTTAAAGGTATTTGCTTTGCAGCTAGGGGAGACAATTTAATATCTGCACCAGTTTCTCCCATGATAGCCCCACGAATATCTCCTTCTTCCAACGAAGAAAATCTTTTATACAGTTGGTCCTTAACCCAATCCTGTAAGCGTCTACCTTTAGCTTTCCTTGATGCTACAGATATAGACATTTGTTAATTCCAAAAATTGTGTTTATTGTAATGTTTATCATGAAGCTTTTCAAACTCTTTTAAAAATACTTTTTTAAATTTTTTAGTGGAAAACTCAGATAAGTTTTCTTCAACTACCATACAATCTCTTGGAGAATATACTACAATTTCACCTCTATTTAGCTCATCCCCTATTTTCTTAAAGTCTTCTAACATTCTTTCCAAGCCTACCTCTTCTGTATCTTCTTGATAAAAGTCTTCCTCACTAATAGAAGAGAGATACTTTTTGTATCTAACTAGAAGATGATTAGGTTTAATAAAATCTAATGATGGAAGTTTATTAGGTATAAATTGTATGTACTTTACCAGGTGATTTAATGTTACATCCTCTTCTGTTATAACTGATTGAGTTAATAGTGTCATTCTAAATCTTCCCTATCTTCCATCACCTCTTCCATTCTCCCGTTATCAGGGTTGTAATACAAACGACAAGCCGGTCCTGTCAGTCCAGAGAACCTGTTCTTAATCACACGTACAGTAGTAGTGTTCCTTTCCTTTTCATCTTCATGCTGCCCATTACGTTCTAATCCGAAAACGATATCACTCAACTGTCCAATTGATGCAGAACCTCTAAGCTGGCTAAGAGAAGTCACTGCGCCTTCTTCATGGCCTGATCCTGATGGCCTACGCAAATGACTAACTAGAAATAAAACGATATCCAACTCTTGAACTACGGTTCGTAGCTTTGTCATGATTTCATCTAAGGCTCTACGTTCATCTGAATTTGTTTGATCTGATACAATGATTGACACATGATCCAAACAAACGAACTTACAATTCAAAGCCCTAGAAAAATATCTTACACTGCTGACTATCTTATCGATCTCATTTGAACCAAAGTGATCAAAGAAGTAAAGCCTTCCAGTACCCAATGTGCTATCAAAATAATTTTTAAACTCCTCGCTAGGTGTGGTTTTGTATACATCTGGTAAATGGAGAGGCTTGTTAGCTTCTAACGACATCATGGCAAGGCCGGTACGGCGTACCGATTCTTCCATGAACATCATGCCTATACTTTCTTCTGTATTTTTTAACACATGATAGGTAAGCTCCCTCATAAATTGAGACTTACCTAATCCTGATCCGGCAGTAACAGTGATAAGTTCTCCTGTTCTTATACCGTAAGTTAATTTTTGTATCCCTCCGAAAGGATAGTTAATTATAGCTTCCGACTTATCTTCTTGGACAATTTCCCACATGTCCTTTCCTGATATGATACCGTCAGGTGTATAGCTTTCCGCCGCCCACCAATCTTCCAAGAAGAATTTCTCACGGTTGTTCATAAGATACTCATTAGCATCCTTATGATGCTGTAATTTTACTATCTTAGCCTTGGGACTTAGTAACTCTGCAACTTTCTTCGCCGCCGAAATTCCAGGTGCATCATTATCAAAACAGATTACGATGTTATCAAAAGACATAAGCCATTCATAGCTTTCCTTTACATCTTTAACTGCACTCTCTGCTCCATTCTTTATAGATACACAAGGCCACTTCGATCCAAGCAATTGGTAAGCACTAAGAGCATCGAGTTCCCCTTCACAAAGGGTGACAAATTTTCTTCCACTATTGAAAGCCTGTTGCCCAAACAAACCAGAGCCTACAATAGTACCCTCTGAATAAAATGTTTTAGAAGAAACATTACGTATCTTATGAGCAACCAAAGAGTTATCTGAATTGTAGTAAGGATAGTAATGCTTATCCTTTTCTTGTCTGACATTATATTTTTTGCAAGTGTTTTCCAATATCCCTCTTGAAGGAATGGCGGCAATGATGCCTTGGGTAAGTATGTTCTTAGAAACTTTGTTGGTAATCACCTGACTTTGGTTTCCTTTCTTTCCATGGATATGGTGTGTACAATCTGGAGTGAAACAATGCTCCCCTCCATCGGGGAAGATCACCAGATTATCTTTGCTATTGCATTGTGGACAAGCAGTTCGTTGTGTTGTCAAGGGTATCTCCTCATGCATAAGTGTCAGTTACTTCTGGTACATTGGGTTCTCTTATAACTTTACTAAGATATCTCAAGCTATCCTTATACTTAAAGATACGCAGGTCTTCCCAACAATCTGTCTTGAAGGGACAGTACACACAGTTCCTGTTGAGCTTCATGTTTCCAGACTTACCATCTGGCACTGGTGAATAACAAAGGGAAGGAGGGACAGGATCATCAACTGCTTTCCTTATCTGATCAATTCTTTTATTAGCGTTGATGATACCGAAATCATCTATCTCTAACAAAGTTATCTCACCAGTGACCTTGTTGATAGCTAAGAAGTATCCGTTATTTTTTCCCTCTGCCAGAGCATACCCACTAATCTGTCCTATGTATCCGAAAGGATCGTCGTTCTCTAGCGTACCTAATTTAAATTTACGAAAGGCAAAGTCACTAGTAGACTTAACATCCACTAACTCCCCATCTATCTTACAATCGATATGTCCTTTCACTCCGTTTAGTGTGACCTCTTTCTGCTCATCTGTTACGGAATGACCGGCCTCTCTTGTTAGGAAGATAAGAAGCTCTTCTAGTATACTACCATATAAAAACTTAACCAACAGTGAACCTTTAGGCGGCGTATCTTTTTTTGAATTATTAAACTCCATCCATAAACGTCTAGTAGGTTTTCCTATGGAAGACATTCTCAGCGTTGGTTTGTCGGTGTACTCCCTTCTATTTTCCATTTGTTCTCTCATAACTTTTTCCATTCCTTTTAAAAAAGAAGAGAGATTGTCCTCAGATAAAGTATGTTCGTTTTCTAAAGTGGAATAGATATCTTCTACTAAAGTTTCAATCTTCATTCCTATCTCCTGTTTCAGGTTCTAAGTGTATAGCTGCCCCATCTTATCAATAGGGTACAAAGAAAAATTTAAAACTTTGTACACCTTGGATACCCTCGCCCACTATACTTCTTGACAATGCAAGTACGAAAGCACTTATGTCAAGCCCTTACAATACTAACTAAGCCGACTTAAAACTCCTCATCAAAATCATCGTCGCCGCCAAAGTACTCTACAAGAGAGAGAACCTGAACCTTATTAAGGTATAAGGATGTTCCATATTGATCTGCCATTGGGTGATCAGCATTCGGAACAACCCTAACCCTTACATCAGAACCATTACCAATCAACGTAGTCTGCACATCAATAGGCGTCTTGTCAGCATCCATTGCTGTAACCTCAAACTTGGAACGAGGAGTAACGAACTCACCCCTATCGTCCTGCTTGTCCTTGAGCCTTACACCAAGGTCCAAGAGGGTTTTCTTAGACTGTTGAGACAGGTTGCCTACATCGAGTTGGTACTTATCGCTGTACTCATCCGGTGCTTTGAGCTTAGTCCAATAAGCTTTGCCTTGGATGATATAGCTATCTGCTTTTTGTTTTACTGCCATGATTAATCTCCTTTTCAATTTAGGTATATATCGTATCACATATTTTGCGTGGTGTCAATAGAAATCTTTCTAACTTTCGATACTGGTATGCTATAAAATAACTCTCCTCTTGGTACAAACTTATTTGAAACCTCTACAACTTCTGCTTCAGAAACAACTTGTCCTGGTATTTTCCAAGCTTCCTTACACATGCTGTTCAATATGAAGAAGGTTATCTTGTCCTCTCCTGTGTCTTCTAACAATTTCTTTTTCCTATATGGTATACGCACATCACGCCAAGAGGGCGGCCATTCTTTTTTCCAAGAGTATTTTATTTCCACCTCCCATCCTTGTCCATCCCTACCCTCGATGTCGCAAGAATACTTTTCTCTGTCATCTAATAGGGAGTATCCTTCACTCTCTAAGTAAGCACGTATGATGCCTTTAGCTTTATGATCTGCCTTGTCATATAGCTCTTGACTAAACTTCTTTCGCCCGATTGTAGTTGTTCTCATAATATCTGTATCCCTTATAACCCATCCTTGTTCTGGTACGTATAACTCTCCGTAATTCCTTGCTTTAGCTTGATTGCAATTACTACAGAGTGTCTGGAACCTTTCTGGATTTGCTTTTATTATATTATATATATTTGCAGCACCTCCTTTAGGGTCTTTGTATCCATCATTAAAAACATGATCTACTTCTAAATAGATTTCATCTGTCTCTCCGCAACAAACACATCGTCTTCCAAGGATATCAAAAACTTTTCTTCTTCTAGCTTTCTTAGACTTCTTATTTTTTAATCTCTCTTTTTCCCTCCCTTCTTCAGTACTCATACGTTTATGATAGCTTCTTCGCTGCCTAAATAGTTGTAGTTCTCTATCTTTAGTCGGCATGTTGAACCCTCCTTAATGTGTTTCTGCCCAAGTCCTACCAATCTTAGCGTCAGCATTCAAAGGAAGTGTCATGTTATAATACTCTCCTACTTTTTGTATTGTATAGTCTGCTATGAAACATAACTCTTCAGCATCCTTATTGCTACATTCATACTGTTGTTCATCATGGATTGTATTAACCAAGCTTGCATCCAGACGCCGGTTAGTAATCTCCTCATCGATGAACACTGCCCACTGCTTACACACTATGGCTCCTGCTCCCTGCAAGAGGGTGTTAAGGGCAGCATGACGGTGCCTGACGTAAAGCCTACGACCATCTAGTCCTTTGATATGCCCCTTCCCTGCCGACCTATTTACTGCTTTGATCAAGGCATTCAGTTTAGGTACATTTTTTAGAAACTTTTCTTTCAGTGCCTCCCCTTCTGAACTGCTACCATTAATAATAGAACCTATCTTTGCCGCACCGGCCCCATAAAGAAAGGCATAGATGAATGTCTTGGCTGAAGATCGAGTGGGTAATCCTGCCGCCTTCTGGTTTAAGGTATGAGGATCACCATTGATAACAGCATCAGTAAAATCTTTATCATTCATATAGTGAGCAAGCATACGTAGCTCTAACCCTTTAGCATCCATACCTACCAAAACTTTGTCTTCGCCAGGTATAGTCCAGCATTCCCTACACTCTACACCAAAGGGCTTACTGTTAGACACGATGTTAGCCATGTTAGGATTGGCATGTGTCATGCGAGAGGTAACCGCACCCATCGTTATGACTTTGCCATGCACTCTATCATTATCATCTACCTCATCCAGCCAAGCTTCGACAGTCTTGTATCGAGTTTGTAGCATCTTCCATTCTGCTAACCTCTGGATAGCCTTGGGTGCAGCGGTAGACACGCTAGCTAGATTTGTTTCCGTTATCCTTGGCGATCCCTTTGGTGTGTAATCAATCGGCTTCCAACCATACTCTTCCATATGTTCGATGATCTGTTTAGGACTAGCCAGATTGAAAGGCTCAAAGGATACCAGATTAAAATCTCCACCCACTACCTCTTTCCAATTATTAATTTGTTTCAAACCAACAGAAGATATGTCGCCATCCTTCTTTGTTTTAACAGTAACCTTTCTCTCTTGCTTAATGCTATAAGGAATTTCCTTGAGGATATCTCTCTCGATTGCATCTGCTTTTTGCTTAACCTCACTCAATAAGAAGTGTGCCTTCCTGATATCTAGAAGGAACCCTTTGTCTTGTTGCTTATTAATTATCCTTCTTATCTTATGCTCAAGAAGAACACTCCTATCACTAAACTTCTTTCGGTCTATAAGTTTTATAAGATGCTTATACAATTCTCCCGTGATGTTAACATCCTGTATGCAATACTTCAGCATCTCTGGAGAAAAAGTTTTGAAGTCTTCAAACTCTATCTTAGGACAATCAAATCTTTTTCCCCAATCTTTTAAACTGTGGCCGCCCTTGATGTTAGCCTTGACTAAATAAGAAACAACAAGCGTATCAAAAACCTTATCCTCTTTTATCTCCATGTTCCACAGTCTGTTCAACACAGGTACATCAAAGGATAAGGCATTGTGACCAACGATAACATCGAACCTCTTTAGATACTGTTTTAGATTATCCTTTTTTTCTTTCATAAAAGATAAGATAATACCAGTATCTAAATCTTTCGTGACGCAAGTATGTATCTCACTTGGATGCAGACTATCCGTTTCTATATCTAGTATCAGAACCATCTTGTTTACCTTCCAGAATAGTACTGGCCTGTCTCTTTGAATAACCAAAGGACATGAGAGAAGAATGTGCTTCTTCGTATTTGATTTTGTTAAGGGAATAAAGAGTTATGACCTTCTCAATTTTCTCTATGTTATCCGCTAAAAGTTTTAATGTCATCTTTCCCCTCTATCGAGGGCAAACATTTCTCTTGTATATACACACCCCAAATCAGGATAGTATGTGCCTACATTCCTCTTGACCAATCCATCTTCATCATAGGCCAAGGCAATGCTCACATGCCTAACCTTTTCTTCTTGATACTCTCCATAAAAATCATCAACCCAGTCTCCTGTACGTAAGTATCTCTGTAGATTTTTAATGTAAGCTTCATGGCTTGCAAGGTTCTCGATTGCACCCTTAACTTTCTGCCTAATCCCTTTCCGTTCTGACGCCGCCAAAGCTTTCTGTGTTACTATCCACTGCTTAACTTTCTTAGGGTTGAAGGCACTCTCATCAGAGGGGGTAAGGCTTGGAGAGGCTACCTTTTTTGGTCGAAGGTATTCTAGTCTAGATATATCAGAACCACATATAAAGGGTGTTATATACTCTATCGCCGCTGGTTGCTTTTTAGTCGTAGATTTTCTAGGCATATTCAATCCTCATCAATATTTTCCAAGGCATCGATAACGTCTTCCGCATCGAAGCCCATATAAACCATGTTGGTTACGAACTGTTCCAGTGTATCACGCCCATACTCAAACATCAAGATAAATCTGTCTACCTTGGCTTCCCAGAACTCCCGTTGCATCTCTTGAACATCAGACATGATCATGCCAAGTCATTAAGAACGCTCTCTTCTTCCTTGATTTTTTTCTTTTTGTTATACTTATACTCATTTAATCCTGCCTTTGTATTAACATATCTTTCCATAAAATCTTCAAGGTTCTTATACCAATACCATTTACCTTTACCATCTACTCTCCATTTCGTTTGTCTATAACTAACAACATACTTATTATTTACATAGATACCTCCTGGTCCTCTTGATACGTCTGCCCCTAATTCTAATAGCTGCTTAATTCTACTAAGCCGTTCTAATTCTCTGCTATATACACTATCAGGGTTCTCACTATCGTAATGATCTTTATCCCATTGCACCATTAAGATAGTTTCTTCTTCTATTCCTTTGTTAACCTCTTCAAGAGTTTGCTTTATCCTCATAGTATATTATCCTCTTTGTTTCCTTGTGTTTCCTTTCTACGAAATCTGTATGGAGAATAATCAATCCATCTAGTTTCACTAGCCTCAATTACATCTTCAGATAAAGTTTTCATTTTGTTTATGATGTCATGTAAAATATGTATCCTTTCATGCGCCCATTTCAGTTCCAGTTGCATATCTCCTACCTGCTTTTCATAGATTTCTTTTGTTGACTGGATACCAAGAGTATCATGTGTGTTAGTCATTCCTATTTACCTCCATTGTTATAAGATGTTCTTCATTGCCCATCTTTGACCTCCGTTATCACCCAGAAATACGCATCACAATACTCTTTCTTTTTGATACGCCCATAGTTAGGCACCAGTTCTGGGATGAGTTTCTTTTCCCAGACTAGTACCTTACCATCATACTGCCGCACCGTTTCTTCTCTAACAATTTTCATGGTGTTGAACTTTCTCCCTTGTTCAAATGATAATCTTCCAGACCTTCTTCGATACTCTCTTCTTCACTTTCGTATTTTTGTTTAGATTGTTTAACCCGTTGATGGTACTTAGGTGTGTGCAAATCCTTCACCACCTTATTAAACTTCCACTGTTTCTTTTTGGAAATCTCTTTCATCGAATAGCCCCTATCGCACGGGCGGCGGCGGCATACTGCGTGAGAGATTTATCTGGCTGGAAGTTTATCTCTCTTTCAATCTTCAAACCAAGAGGGCCGGTAATGCTGGAAAGTTCAGACAGAGATACATAACCTAGCTCTGGACTGCCGTGCCCAAGGTCGGCCAGGCCAAACAGGCTATCCTCATTGTCCTGTTCCATCTCACTGATCAGCCATGTTGCTCCACCCCAAGGGCAGAATAACTTCAATGGTGGTTTCAAAACATCCTTGTTGGTGTTGTTAAAGTTATCTAGCAATTCTTCCCTGATCTTTTTCGTAATCAGCTTCATCTTTATCCCTTTCTATTACTGTCTGTGGAAGGTTTATACACACCCCCCACAGACACTAAACAGTTTAGTTATTTACGCACACTATGAGTAACGTGATCGAGGGTTCCAACCTTAGAGGTGATACGATACAGGTTCCAAAAGGGGTTCCCGTAATACTCCGCTGTATGACCATTACGAACCTTGGTAAAAAGCTTAGTGTTCTCTACACCAAAGCCCTGCCACTTGGTAGTGACACGATAAATAGAAGGTTTAATCCCCCTATCACTAAAGTCTTTTAGGAGAGCCTGAATTTTATCTTGCTCAGTCTCAGGTGCGAAAAACTTCTTGATCTTGTTTAGCATTTTGATTTCTCCAATCAAATCGAGGTTGAACTTAAAGGGTACTTATAGTAAACTTATATTGTTTTTAAATTACACTTATCCTTTCCTTCTTAACCTTAAGTAGACCTATAGTCTACCTTATTCTCACCACCTTGTCCACTGTTTTTTTCGTATGCTCACATTTAAAATTTATGTGTTGCATAAATGTACCAGGTGTATGGGTATCAGTCCAGCTTTGTTGACCAATAATCCTCATAGTTTGTATATCCTTGATCTTTTGTATCATCATGCACTTGCCGCTCGAAAGATGATAGCCTTCTCCCTACCACCTTGCGCCAAAAATGTTTGGTGGTGTTAGAACGTGATGACCAAGGTGACCAAGGGGGTTCTTTTTCTTTTTCAACTTTAGATTGTACCATTATTTTTCTCCGAAAACCTAGTGGTTTCTAATCATCATCATCGAACATCATCTCCATTCCAAGTATCTTGATATTGTAGAATGCCAGCATCTCCTTACTTGCATCCTCCATGTCTTGTTCGATGCGCTCGTGATCAAACATACTCAAGTCTCTGAAAGGTAGGGGTTCGTTCATGTTAGTTATCCTTCTCATATTGGTTAGCACAACGCTCACCCATCACTTTTAAAACCGCCTTGTGCAAGATGGAATTTTTGTTAGGTCTGCGTTTCAGCAGTTGAGTTAATTCCTCATCGGAATAGTGTGGTAAGATTTCCTTAACGATAAGATCAATCGCTTTCATCATGATATATCCCTCCATTTTTGAATGTATTCTTCCATATTATTTTTATCACGGTTACGCTCAATGTATACACGTAGATTCTTGGACAGACTAATCGGCTGACCGTTAGACCATCGTCTCCAATTAGGCTTCTCACTGTCAATCAAATGCTGACCTTTCACCCGTATGTTGTAGGTGTCCTTGTTCAGATACTTTCGCATCAGTCGGACAAGTTCCTTGCCTTCCTCGTTGTTAGGAATTTCAGAGAATACGTAGTTGAATTTTTTCATGTCATGTTCCTCTCTAGTTTTTAATGCCACTGAGAATGCTAGCAATCACATCAACGGTGAAGCCATTGCCAAGCATCTTGTAGCGTTGCGTGTTGGAGATTTTCTTACCGTCTGAACCCATTGAGGTGTAGCCTTCAGGCACAGTCTGCAATCGTTCGCATTCGGTCACTGTGAGCTTGCGCCAAGCCATAGGCTCAACCAAGATTTTAGGTTCACGGTGTCCACCACCCATCGTTGTCAAGGCAGGAGCCTTACCTGCTGAATGATAGACACGCTTGTTCATGTCAAAAGTTTTGATGTCAGCATCGCCAACATGGCATAGGCCATCATCAGAGAATACCAATTGCCGACGGTGCTTTTCAAAATACCATTTCAAATTTCCACCACGGAAATAGTTGGCATCTAAGCAATAGGATTTTTCTCTGTCAGTGAAGCCATCTTCAAGGATATCTTTGAGGAGGATGCCTTCATCAAGTGGCATTTCAAAAGGTATGTTTGTCCAATAGAGACGTTGCCTATTTTGGGCAGACACCAATGAACTGTTGATGAAGATAGGTTCCACACCAAGCTCCTTGGTGATCACATCCATGCTTTCCTGCTTCATCTTCACATTTTCCAACAGGAAATATTTAGGCTTAAGCTCTTTGAGAAGCCTCACATATTCGAAGAATAATTTGGAGCGTGGATCATCAAAGTTTAGTTGCTTCCCTGCAAAGCTAAAGCCTTGGCAAGGTGAGCCACCTATCAGCAGGTCAATCTGTGGCAGGTCTGAACCTTTCACATCAACCACGGATCCAAGGTGGATTGTGTTAGGAAAATTATGCTTGGTTACCTTGACCGCATACTTGTCAATTTCAGAGGCGTAATAGTTGTCCACCTTTACACCTGATTTTTGCAATGCCAATTGTGCGCCTGACATACCGTCAAATAGTGATAGTACATTCATGATTAATTCCTTTTATTCACAGTTAGTCCAATAGGAAGCATGAACAATCCATTGCTTGTGACCATTGTGGTTTGGTCCGAAACGCAATGTGTTCTTTTGTATGTACCCATTGTAATAGCGAGTTGGGAACACCTTACATTCTTCCATCATTTCTTCGTAAGTGTCAGCGAACAGCGTCACCTTGACGATGCCCGCTGTATTTCTGTCTTCTGATATTGAGATCATTTTGTTGTCTCCATGTCTACGATAGATGGATCGTTGCACATTCTGTCGCACATTGTCAACCTTATTTATTGTGCCAAAAATCAAAATTGATTCATTAGAAAAATCTAATAAGCCAGGGCGGCGGTCATCAAAAGTCAATAGGCAAGCCTTAGGGCAAGCCTTAGGGCAAGCCTTAGGGCAAGCCTTAGGGCAAGCCTTAGGGCAAGCCTTAGGGCAAGCCTTAGGGCAAG
>Ga0208013_1000381_pt1 | contig 25477 bp, 27 predicted proteins | sample 16_taG_FD_184091 | JGI IMG/M metagenome (GOLD analysis project Ga0208013, IMG submission 184091) | Marine viral communities from the Subarctic Pacific Ocean - 16_ETSP_OMZ_AT15313 metaG (SPAdes) (version 2) | ecosystem: Environmental > Aquatic > Marine > Oceanic | place: Pacific Ocean | collected...
TTGTTTCACTAGTAGCAAACGTAGCTAAACCTGTTAATGCATTAGCTCCACTATATGCCGCTCTTATAGGTACTTTATCTGCCATTGTTATTTATCCTTCTTGGCTTGCTTGAAATGCGATCCATGCCGCTTTGACTTCATCGGTCCAAACTGCATTGCAGATCGCTTGAACCTCTGCGGTCTCGCCGCTAATGTCCGAATCGGGATGCAGTACGTAACGGTGAAAAGAGCGCGTCAACTCTTTGCCATCCTCTTTGATAACAGACGCTTCGCGCACTTGGACCGCCTTATACGCGCCAACCACTTCGATTTTATCTTGCTCAATAACTTTTTCGATTGCCATTTTAATACTCCGTTAGCAGTTAGGTTTGATATACCATCGTGAACCGTACTTGCGACCCCGTAGTACAATCACTATTAGATATTACAGCGATGTCGGAAGAAGTTGACGATGCCATTTTTTGGATCGTGACCGATGTTGAGTTTGGGCCTAAGTCAGCAACGATTCCATCACCGATATTCGTAATGCGGTTTGCCCAGATTTGCGTACCGTAATAGAAATTTGTGGTATTGACCGACGCATACGGCAGACCCGAAATAGTCAATGCGCCACTACCGGAGGGTGATCCCGGTAGCCCGCCCCGAAAATGAGCAATGACCGTTCGACCAATTTTTGTGTACCAAGCCGCATTATCGCCTAGCGTATTGGCAGTACTGCCAAATTTCCAAACCGCTGTCCAAGTGCCCTCTTCGTAATCGTCCAAGGCGTTCGCTGCCGCAGTATCGCCGTTGAATGTGATGCCATCATTAGTGATCCGCAAACGCTCTGTGCTGGCCGTCAGAAAATTCATGTAATCTGACCCTTGGTAGTATCCGATCTGCCCAGAATAAGCATCAGTTCCACTACCGTGGCCCCATGTAATTCGCGCCACACCATCGCTATCTGTGAGCAGACTCATCCCAACGCTCGTATTGCCTTCCAGTATCAACTCGTCATTACTGGCATTGACCGTTGCGCCCGCGTCCGCAGTGCATATGTGAACGCCAACGCCCTGCGTCGCGTCTGCGACATCAGATCCAACGCCAATTGTACCGTTTACACCCAAATGCGAACCTGTAAACGTCAGGTTGCTCTCTGATGTCAGCGCACCAGTAGTGCTTGAGTTGTGGCCCGTCAAAAGTTGATTGGCCCCAACTGCGGCAACGCCCGTTCCACCATGAGCAACCCCTAGAGTATCGCCAGTAGCATACTCTGCTAGACCTGTCAACGATCCTCCATTATAACCTCCTTTTACTGGTACCTTATCTGCCATTATTTATCCTTTTCATTATCGAATCATCCACATATCAACAGCGTCGCTAATCTGTCTCATTTTGATCCAGCGCGGGTTCGTTGGTTCATTGGCTTTGATCTGCACTTGTCCCAGCAATCCGATCAACCACCATTCATCACGATCTTCTCGACTTTTGTAGTCATCTGCCAACGCAGGGTCGTAATCGGGGTTTTGTTTGCGGACGCTCTGAGTCGAACTCGTCGCATCTGCTGGTGGTGTCCAATCGGGATCTTTTGCTAACTCATCACGCTCGTATACACCACCTTCTTCTCGGCCTTCCACCGCTTCAACGCCCTCACTCTCATTCGCTTCAACAGCCTCAATCTTATCCCACGACCAAACCGTAACATCCTCCATTTCATACTGACCAAAATCATCGGTCACATAACGTTCATGCCACCCGTTCCAAGCTACGTTGTGAATACTCGGCCCTTTTGCATTTTTCTTTGGGCGAGTGATTCCAATGATATTTGTTGCATCATCTGTTGACGCATCGTAATACCTCATTTTGCCGTCATCTAATACAACTGATCGACCCAACTCTGATGTAACACCCGTTGCCGACTCGAAATACTCAGCATAGTCGTATTGGTTGTCTTGCCACGTTCCATCGGCTTTTCCATTACCGTCACCCGTGAGCAAAAATTCCTGTTTACTGCTTGGGCCCGTTCCAGATGTCCAACTGCCATAATTGAACCCCGTTGAAGACGTTCTGGTTGTATCCCAATACGAAAAATTGCCAGCCGCACTGGCATTAGTTTTTTGAAGCATAAAAAGGTGAAGGCCGCCAGTTCCAGTTTCCGTAGCAGTTAACACACCGCCAGGCGAAGTCGTGCCGATGCCGACTTGGCCTTGTGTCGGGTTCAAAATTAAGTCAAAGGAAGAGTGATTGCCGCCAATAATTAGATCACCCGCATCGACATCTGCTGTGAAATCCCAATAATAATTTGAATCGCCGCCTTGATATATGCGTAGTGCGGTATAGTCAGCAGATGTGGGATCGTAAATAGAGAGTTTGCCGCCCGGTGCCGTAGTGCCAATGCCGACTTTGCCATTGTTCTGGACTCTCAAGGCAGCGGTAGATCCATCATTACCATAAACAGCCAATGCAGGACTGGTACCCGTACCTACAGTTTGAATTTTAATGCCAGCGCCATCGGTGGCATTAGTGTTATGAAAATTGGCTACAAAATCATAATTACCACCAGCACCTTTAACTTCCATTAAGTAAGCTGGCGAGGCCGTGGCGATGCCAACTTTTTGGTTGCAATCTATGACTATAGCATTCGTTGTCCCGCCTGTCTGAATCCTCATTTTGCATGCCCCAGCGTCATACTCAACTCCCGCTTTAACAACTCCGGCCTCAGTATAAGTGAGCTTAGGATTCCAGGCAGCATCCGCATTAAGGATAAGGTTATCATCGTTGGACGCGCCAATGTCTACTGTCAGCGTAGTTCCTGTAAACGTCAGATTTGCTTCGCCAGCTAATGCATCTGATCCTGTAACTGTTGCTATAGTGTTGTTAGTTGATCCAGCTAAAGTTACCCCTGCTGAAGCAGTAGCAAAAGCTAATGCACCGCTGCCGTTCGTACACATAATCTGACCTGCTGAACCATCCGCTGTTGGTAAGGCATACTCGCTACCAATGCATAGGGCCGGCGATACTACCTTTACCGTAGCACAAAGATCACCAGTAGCCTTAAGTATGGTCCCGTCAAATGTAAGATTACTTTCTGATGTGAGAGCAGAAGTACCATTGCCTGTTAAAAGTTGATTGCTTCCAACAGTAGCTAAGCCTGTACCGCCAAACGATATACCGATAGTATCACCAGTAGCATACTCAGCTAGACCTGTCAATGACGAGCCGCTATACGCACCTCTTATGGGAGTTTTATCTGCCATTATTTAATCCTTTTCATTATCGAATCATCCATAATTCAACCGCATCGCTAATGTTCGTCATCTTGATCCATCGCGAATTTGTCGGCTCGTTAGCTTTGACCTGCACCTGTCCCAACAGGCCGATCAGATTCCACTCTGCCCGATCTGCGCGAGGTGAATAATTAGTTTGGTCATCGACCTCGACAGAATATTCGGGGTTGAGTTTCCGCACGCTTTGCGTTGACGATGTCGCTCCTTCGGGCGGTGTCCAATCATCGGCTTGATCGCGCTCATAGCACGATCCTTCTTCACGACCTTCAACAGCGTCAACGCCCTCACTCGCTTCAACGGCATCAATCTTATCCCACTCCCACACTTTAACATCTTCGCGAATGTAAACGCCCCAATCATCAGTGAGGTATTTATCCGTCCAATGGTTCCACGCCGTGTTACCAATAACTGCACTGTTTTTATTGTCAGCTTGTGGTCTGGTTACGCCCAATATGTTGTCCGCAGAATCAGTGTCGGCGTTGAAGATCCGTATTTTATCGCCATCCAATACTACCGCTTTGCCGACTTCCAACTCAGTGCCGTCCGTTGACTCAAAAAACTCTTGATAATCAGCACCTGAGTTATTCCATGTGCCGTCTGCATAGGCATTACCATCGCCGCGCAGTTGGAACTCAAGGTCGCCTGTATTGCCCGAAAATGCGCCCAAAAAAGTGTATGCACTGGTAGCCGCTCGATGGGTATTGAGTAGCAACACCTGTGCGGCAAAAGACGCATGTGACGCTTCAAGCCAATGGGCGTGATTCTCGCCTGTATAATCGGTGGTTAAAAGGCCCTGCAATGGGGCCGGGTTACCGAGGCCGATTTGGCCAGAACCAGAAATGACCATGGCATTAATTGGAGTGCCTGTTGTTTTAGTACGAAACCGCATGTCATAATCATTGTGATTACCACGCTGGTCGAAATAAACATCGCCAGTGCTAACATCTGTCCATAAATCAAGGCCGTGGTCGTTGTTGTGGCCGACAATTTGAACAGCGGCATCAACGCCCGTGCCGCCATCGACCTTTAAGATTTTGGGACTGGATGACCCTGTCGGTGCCGCCGCATCGGGGTCAGTCGTGCCAATGCCGACATCGCCAGAACTGTCGATCGTCATACGATTCGTAAAACTCACCGCCGCACCCGCACTGCCCGATGCAGCGGTATCGAAATAATGCTCACCACCGTATTGATAGTAGCGAGTTGCTTCATCAGTTACAATATATCGCCACTCGTCTGCAGAATCACGATACAGATTGTTCGATAGAAACACCATATTAGAAGCCGCAGATTCGTCATGCGGATCAACCCATAGCGCACCCGTGCCGATCTGTAACACACCGTGATCCGTGTGCCAACCACTTGTGGGGGTGGTTTTGATACCCAACACTCCTTCATTGTTTATACGGAGTGCCTCGGTGGCACCATTCACATTAAAAATCAGAGCATCAACACTATTGCTATAAACCAATGCCGCACCAGCATCGGCACCCTCGGCATTTGTCAACGCCAATTTCATTTGGCCGCTACTGGTACCAGTGCTATAGATCGTCATACCCGCATTAGCACCATCATTTACGACAAGCCCATCTGCGCTACTGGATACCGTTGCGCCAGCGGCCCCAACGGTCAGCTTCGAGCCGTCAAACGTCAGGTTGGCCTCGCCACATAACGCATCTGATCCTGTTACAGTTGCTATAGTATTATTAGTTGAGCCAGCTAAAGTAACACCTGCGGAAGCGGTGGCAAACTTTAATGCTGCACTACCATCAGTGCATAGAATCTGTCCAGCACTTCCGTCAGCAGTGGGATGGCAAAGGCCATCAATAATAACAATACCAGAACCATTAGGAGTAATAGGAATATTTCCATTAGAGGCAGAGACAATACTATTACCATTTACATCTAAATTACCGCCGAGCTGCGGAGTAGTATCAGATACTAAACTTTCACCAACAGCTGCGCTAGAAAGAGTAATACAACACGCAGTGCCACCGGCCACTCTAAAACCAAGTAAAGCGCTGGTCGCACATACTGTAACATCTGTAGCATTGGTTCCAGAGTTATCTGTCGCTGTTACCGCTGAACCTACAAAATTCAAACAGGTACGCGAAGCCAATACACTTCCTTCTTCTGCGATAGTATGGCCGCCGCTTGCTGCAGTAGCAAATTTTAATGCTGCACTGCCATCGGTGCATAAAAGCTGCCCCGCACTTCCATCTGCGATCGGGTGGCAAATGCCATCAATAATGACTATACCACTTCCATTAGGAGTGATAGGTATGTTACCATTGCTAGCTGAAATAATACTGTTACCATTTACGTCTAAATCACCACCTAATTTAGGGGCAGTATCACACTGTAAACAAGGAGCAGCAATGGTTGAGTTTACTAAACAAGGATAACATTGAGTTCCGTCCGTAACACGAACCGGTAAACAAGCACCAGTAGCTCTTATTTGTACATCTGTAGAAGCTGTCGCTGAACAATCGGTAACTGTTACTCCAGCTCCGCAAAAGTTCAAACAAGTTCTGTCTGTTAATACACTTCCATCTTCTGCTATTGTATGACCCGAACTAGCAGCTTCTGCGAACGAAATAGCACCGCTTCCGTTGGTGCATAAAATATAACCTGCTGTGCCGTCTGAAGTTGGTAACGCATAAGCGCCACCCATACAAATGGCTGCACCAACGATTTTTGTAGTAGCACATAAGTCAGCAGAAACAAAACAAGTGGCCGCATGTCCGACGCCCTCTATGTCTAATAAATGCGAAGGAGTTGCAGTTCCAATACCAACTCTATCAACAGAAGCGTCAGTAATGAATAGATTGGCCTCTGAATCACCCTCAATCCTAAAATCTTTGTCTGCACCAGCTTCATTGAATACAAATGTACCACCATTCAAACTTACATCACCAGATACAGTTAAGGCAGTTAGAGTTCCAACAGAGGTAATGTTTGCCTGTGCAGCAGTGGTTAGTGTACCACCTATTGAAGTAGCGGTTACTGTGGCTATAGTGGCTGTGCCTGCTGTGCAAATGTTAGATGCCTTAAACGTGGTATCGTCCCAAGTAAGACCAGCAGCTCCACCGAACGCACCGCCATTATTAAACTGTATGTAAGTGTCACTACCCGCAGGATCAGTTGATACCGTGGCCCACTGCAATGCCGCGCTGCCATTGGTACATAACACTTGACCCGCACTACCATCCGCTGTAGGATGACAAATACCATCGACAATGACTATGCCAGTTCCATTAGGTGTAATAGGTATGTTACCGTTACTTGCTGATACAATACTATTTCCATTTACATCTAGATTTCCACCTAAGGCTGGCGAACTATCACACTCCAGCTCACCTACTGTTGCTGCGCCAGTAAGAACAATGTTATCCGTAGATCCATCTTCAGTTGTAAAAATAATACACGCTGCACTTGTTCCAATGGTTACATCTGTAGCGTTTGTTCCAGAATTATCTGCGGCTGTGACGGCCGTTCCAATAAAGTTGAGGCAAGTTCGCGAAGCTAGAGGTGTACCTTCTTCAGCTATTGTATGGCCACTACTAGCCGCGGCTGCAAATGCAATAGTTCCACTACCATCTGTGCAAAGTATTTGACCCGCTGAACCATCTGATGTTGGTAAGGCATATTCGCTGCCTACACATAAAGCTGCCGATACCACCTTAGTAGTGGCACATACATCAGCAGAAACGAAACAAGTAGCAGCATGACCAACACCTTCTATATCTAATAGATGAGAAGGAGTAGCTGTTCCAATGCCAATTCGATCAACTGAAGCGTCCGCAATAAATAAGTTTTGTTCCGAATCGCCTTCAATCCTAAAGTCTTTATCTGCGCCAGCTTCATTGAATATAAAAGTTCCACCATCAAAGCTCACATTACCCGAAGCAGTTAGTGTAGTTCCAGTTATTGCTGCGGCCGCTGCTGCGCCTATTGTAGTTCCATCAATGGCTCCAGCATTTATATCTACTGTGGCCAAAGTAGCTGTGCCAGCAGTGCAAAAGTTAGATGCCTTTACTGTGGTATCATCCCATGTAAAATTGGCTGAACCACCAAAAGAACTTCCATCATTAAATTGAACATAAGTATCACTGCCGCCAGGAGAAGTTGGAGTATTAGTAGCAAAAGCTAATCCTCCCGAACCATCCGTGCACATCACCTGACCGGCTGAACCATCAGCAGAAGGTAGGACATACTCGCTGGCTACACAATAAATTGGGGTTATGATACACGTTGCTACGTTAGCAACGCCCTCAACATCTAACAAATGAGATGGGGTTGCTGTTCCAATACCTACTCTATTAGTAGTAGAATTAACTTTTAATGTTGTGGTGTCTATAGTTATGTCACCCGATACTGCGAGACTAGTCAATGTTCCTACAGAAGTAACATTGGCTTGGGCTGCTGTCGATAATGTTCCTGTCAAGTTTGTAGCAGAGACCGTAGTCAATCCACTAACTGTGGCGGGCAAACCTATTGTAAGAGTTCCGCTTGACTCTCCTACTTCAACCTCGTTAGCTGTGCCACAAAATGTAGCTGTTCCACCTAACGCAATAGCTGTAGTGGTGCTTCCGTCCGAAACAGTTATAGTACAATTAGCCAACATACTATTTTCTACAGCGCCAGCAGCAATAGTTACGGCTCCCGCACTACTAATAGTTACATCGCCCGATATAGCAACAGGATTATAGTTTGTGCCATCTGCTACAAGAACAAAACCAGAAGTATTGGTGCCCATTGTGAGGTCATCACCACTAATGGTTAGATCACCGCCCACCACTACATCACCAGTGGTACAACCGGTACCCGTGATAATCATTCCATTAGCGCTCTCATCCCAAAGCCATTTACACCCAGCAGTAGCACCAAAGAAAGTAACATCATAACCTGTGTCATTTACTCCTACAGTAACAGTATCAGAAAGCTGAGTAGCACCACCAACTTCTAATGCGCCGGAAGTACAAACAGAAGTTAGTGTTCCTACAGAAGTAACATTGGCTTGGGCTGCTGTTTGAAGAGTTCCACCTAAACACGTAGCAGAAACACAGGTCAAACCACTTACAGTAGCGGGAAGCCCTATAGTCACAATGCCGCTCGACTCACCTGTCTCGACTTCATTGGCAGTTCCTTTGAAACACATTGTACCACCCAACGAAATAGCGGTAGAGTTTCCATCATCGTCTGCCATAGTAATAGTAGAGTTAGATAGTTTACCATTAGCAATAGATCCAGCAAGTTGAGCGTTAGTGATAGTACCAACCAAGCTTGAGGTTGGATAATTAGTAGCATCTGCCAAATCAAAAGCTGGAGTTGCATCAGATCCACCAAGTGAAAGAGATACACCACCATAACTAACTGAACTGTTTGACAATTTAGCATTAGCGATTGAACCAGCCAACATTGCATTGGTTACTTTAGTAGCTCCAATAGTTGTGGTGCCTGAGTTATCAATAGTAACATCACCCGACACTGCGGTTGGATTAAAATTAGTTCCGTCAGCAATCAACAAATAACCGCTGGTATTCGTACCCATAGTTAAGTCATCACCAGCGATAGTAAGGTCACCACCTAGTGTAATATCTCCGGAAGAACATAAAGAAGTTAGAGTACCAACAGAAGTAATATTTGCCTGAGCGGCTGTTTGTAATGTCCCTGTGAAACAAGTAGAGCTTATAGATGTTATACCAGTAATGGCAGTAGAAAGAGCTACGTCATCAGCATTTACAGTAATATTGTCACCAGCAATGACATTAAGAGTATTCCCACTCTTTGTCATACCTGCTCCTGCAGTTATTTGACCGGCCCCAGAAAACTGTGTCCAATTTATCGCTGTAGTGCCAATAGTAATAGCTCCATCAGAAGTCATCACAAATCCATGATCACCATTAGTGCTACCTGTTTCAACAAAGGTAAATGCACCAGAGGTAACTTCTGTGGAAGAATCAAAATCAGTTGTTCTTGTAATGACCCAGTTCGTTGATCCGTCACCAACTGTAGTTACACTATAGATACCATTATGACAAGCTGCAGTTTGATTCTTTACCAACACTCGCTCTGAAGAAGCTAATGTTTCACCATCAATAGAAAGAGCTGCTTGAGTGCCGCTATTAGTTAATGTCGCACCTACACCCGATGTACCATTACTATAAGCAGCAGATAAGTTAGCCGTTGTCGCGACATGAGAAGAACATTTCATGTCTAAACCAGAAGCTACTGAATCAACATAAGCCTTGATTGATTGCTGAGAGGCAACTTTTGAAGCACTATCTGAAGCCATGTCATCTTCATCAAGAAAGGCGTTACCACTAATAGTTCCTACTAATACAGGATCACATAGAGTTTTACTTGTCAGTGTTCCAGCTATGTATCCTGTAGCTATTGCTGTGCCTTGCCATGTCCCACTGGTTATGGTTCCAACTGTTACGAGAGAACTATCACCAGTATAAGCTGTAGCGTCTGAGAGGTCAAATGCGGGGGTTGCATCGGAAGCTCCTAAATCAACAGATACTCCACCAAAACTTACTGAATCATTAACCAATTTAGCATTAACTATAGATCCAGCTAACTGAGCATTAGTGATGGTTCCTACGAGACTGGATGTCGGATAGTTTGTTGCATCAGCTAAATCAAAAGCCGGAGTCCCATCTGACCCACCCAATGATAATGAAACTCCACCATAACTTACTGTGCAGTTTGCTAACATTGAGTTTTCAACCGCATCAGCTGCGATTGTTACTGCTCCAGCGGCACTAATAGTAACATCACCCGATACAGCTACTGGATTATAGTTTGTGCCGTCTGCTACAAGTATATATCCAGAAGTGTTAGTACCCATAGTGAGGTCATCACCACCGATAGTCAAATCGCCGCCGACCACTGCATCACCTGTGGTGCACACAACAGGAGTTACAATGCAGGTTGCAAAATGAGCTACTCCCTCAACATCTAATAGATGTGATGGGGTGGCGGTTCCGATTCCCACACGGTCTGTTGAAGCATCGGTAATAAATAAGTTTGCCTCAGCGTCACCTTCTATACGGAAATCTTTATCAGCACCCGACTCATTGAATACAAATGTTCCACCATCAAAACCCACATTACCTGTAGCGGTTAGTGTAGTACCAGCTATTGTTGAAGCAGAAGATGCCCCTATAGTGGCTCCATCAATAGCCCCAGCGTTAATGTCAACCGTGGCTAATGTAGCGGTACCGGCTGTGCAGAAGTTGGAGGCTTTTACAGTGGTATCATCCCATGTAAAGTTAGCAGAACCACCAAAATTGCCACCATCATTAAACTGAACATTAGTATCACTACCACCAGGATTATTTACAGTGTCAGAACTGGATGCAAATCTTAACGCACCAGAACCATCGGTACACAGGACAAGACCGGCTGTGCCATCGCATGTAGGAAATAGATATTCATCACTAAGACAATACTTAACAGCAGCAACACAACAACCTGCCTGCACATTTCCAGCCGCACATACATGATTACTAGCACAAACCGTAGTAGTAGTAACCAGAGGGCCAGTAAAATAAACAGAAGCACATAACGTGGTACCGGCTATTGTTGAAGCAGATGTGGCTCCTATAGTAGTTCCATCAATAGCTCCAGCGTTTATGTCAACTGTCGCTAATGTAGCTGTGCCCGCTGTGCAAAAGTTAGAGGCTTTTACAGTAGTGTCATCCCAAGTAAAGTTAGCAGAGCCACCAAAAGTAGAACCACCCTCATTGAACTGAACATAGGTATCACTACCGCCTGGTGAAGCAGGTGTGTTAGTAGCAAATGATAATCCACCACTACCATCGGTGCATAATACCTGACCAGTTGTTCCATCGGATGCCGGTAGAGCATACTCACCACTTACACAATAAACTGGAGTAATAACACAAGTTACTACATTGACAACACCTTCTACATCTAGTAAATGAGAAGGAGTTGCTGTGCCTATGCCTACTCTATTATTTGTAGAATCTACGGCTAATGTAGTTGTATCTATTGTAACATCACCCGATACTGTCAAACCAGTCAAAGTTCCTACAGATGTAACATTAGCCAACGTAGTTAAGTTTGTATTGGTTGCTGCTAAAGTAACTGCACCAGCTGTGCTTATACTGGCATCACCCGACATTACTGCGGGGTTAAAGTTTGTTCCATCCGCTACTAATAAGGCTCCACTAGTGTTTGTTCCCATTGTAAGGTCATCACCAGCAATAGTAAGATCCCCACCAATAACCGTATCACCTGTAGTACACGCAGCGGCAGCTTTTATAGTTGTAGACGCACATAGAAGCGCCGTAACCATACAACATCCAGCGAAAACAGCGTCAACTGCACATATATTACCAGAACTACATAGTTGGGGTCCAGTAAATAGAGCAGCGGATACATAAGTGGTAGCACATAGGGCAGGGGATACGACGCAAGTGGAGGCGTAAGCTACTCCTGCAACATCTAATTCATAAGAGGGGCTGCCCACTCCATTGATTCCCACTCTACCTGTAGATGCATCAGTTTTGAATAACGGATTACCTCCATTAGACCCATTACCCTTAATAATAACATCTACATTATTACCACCATCATTGAATGTAATATCGTGTGGAGCACCAGAAGCATCATTTAAATCTATATATGTTATACCACCAACATTAAATCTAAGTCTATCAGCTGTAAAATTAAGGTAAGTGTTAGCATCTCCGTTGTGGTAGATGTATTGGTCAACGCCAATGCTGCCAGCAACATCAAGAGTGTAATCGGGGGCATCTGTGCCGATGCCTATTCTATCAGTAGAGGCATCAAGATAAAAAAGATTGGCATCAGTGTCGCCCTCCATTCTTACATCGTAGTCACCACCACCTTCGTTAAATATAGCAGCGCCGCGGACATCAAGTTTAGCGCCAGGAGAGTCGGTTCCAATGCCTAAATTACCAGACGAATCCAATGTAGCCCGAACAGTATCGTTAGTAGTAAGTCCTAATTTATGATTTGTGGAGGTTCCTACAGTAGCAGAGGATGCTAAAACAGCGGCCTTTATCTCAACACTATTACAACACGCAAGAATATTTGTAGGTATGTTACTTACTAAGGCCATTTGCCTGTCTTCCTCTATTATAAGATAACCAAAAGCTACTAAAGAAACTTCCTAATTCGCTTATGGTTTGTCAAATAGGCTAAATTGGATATGATTGGGTATAATAAATATATTGTGGAGTTATAAAAGCACTAAAACTTTATTATGCTTGATAGAAAAAAGAGGCCTCTAAAATGGAGCCATTGTTAAGCATAGCGGGGGTAGCCGTAAAGGGAGCTACGCCATTATCACTAAAAACTAAATCAGCAGTTTGGGTATTTTTATTCGTTTGTACACTTAACTCAGTATTAGTAGGAGATTCCGTTCTATTTGTTTCATAGTTTATACTGGTAGATACTATACCACCAACACCCGCACCCCCAGTATTATTGCCTGCCGCTACTGGTAATCCAGCCAAAGTAAGAGTTCCGGTAGGTGTAGAAAGCGTATTTATTTCAAGCTTAAAAGTGCAATATACTAAATTACCTATTCGGGTATAATAACCATCTTGAGTAGTATACGTAGTTGAACCAGCACCGAATGTAAACGAAGGTGTCCACGTTCCTTCTACGTAGTTATCTAAATTATTAGCCTCTGCTGTGCCGTTAATATATACATTTTCACCATATATATTAGTGCTCGTAAGAGTACCAGCTGTAAGAGTACCCGCAGTTACACTTGTTCCAGTAATTGATTGACCACTAATACTGGCCGCATGAAGAAAAAACATATCAGTGGCCGAAACTGCGGTTCTAGCCTCATCAACAATGTCTGCGTCAAGAGAAAAGTAAGTTTTTAAATTAGCTAATGTAATTTTCTTTTGACTTCCATCCGTAGCATCTTTAACTATTGAGGTATCTGCATCTGCAGCTTGTCCAGCATTTAGTTCCGTAAGATATTGCGTGTCAATATATTTAGCATCAATAGTGCCAGACAAGCTTGTACCCGAAACAGAGTTAGCACTATCTATTGGACCTGTGGCTCTGATATTAGTACCTGAAAGGGTCATTACTGCGCCAGAAACAGCAGTTCTTGCAAAAGCAGAAAGGCCTGTTACTTGTCCCGTGAGTATAGTGAGTGCCGCTTCATGTTGTGTAACATTAGAGGCTGGAACTCTAGCGTCTGGAACTGACCCCGCAGTTAGTTTAGTAGCGTTTAAAGCTTCTATACCCGAACCATCTGTAATAGTAGCCGCATTAAAAGTTACATCTTTAGCTTGAAAGTCTGCATAAGAAGCAACTGTAATGTTGCCACTGGTCGTAGCCTCGTCATCTGTAAAAGCTACCGCCCATTCATCTGCAGACTCATCAAAAAACACAATACCATTATTAGTTCCACCACGATTACCTATGATTCCAAAATCAACCCCAGGCCCAGTTTGGTCTTTAGCTAATTCAATAATAGGATCTTTTACAGATAGATTTTCCGCGGATGTAGTTATAGTAGATCCATGAACATGCAAATCACCATTTACATGCAAGCTATCCATATAACTCGTAGTGGTTCCAGGAATATTAAAAGCACTTTTTAAGGTACCAAACAAATTAATGGCTGAAACAGTATTAGCGGAAACTGTAGTAGACGATAAACTTGTGACCGCGGTTATGCTATTAGCGGTCATTCCATCAGCAGTTAGGCTAGTAAAAAATCCCAGACCACCCGACACCATGTTAGCACTTAATCCATTAGTCCGCATACCATCTGTAGAAGTAATAGATGTCGCTACTAATCTTGGTAAGACGGGGTAGGCAGTTAAGGTATCGGTAGGAAATCCAGAAACAGCAGAGCGAGCTAGGTTATCGACATTGTTCTTAACATATGAATCCAAGCCACCAATGGTAATAGCCATCGTAGCTTGGTCACCGGCCGAATTATCATTGAATGGAAAATAATCATCAGATGCTAAGTCTGAAGATAGAGATTTGCGTGTTAACGCAGATATTTTTACGTTTACTGTATCAGGCATCCTATAATCCCCTATCCATACTGATTATTAGAATCATTAGGTCCAACATATGAAGGATTTGTGAGAGCCATATCACCCGCAATTGCTAATTCACTTTCAGTAACTAGGATCTCCCCATCTTCCGTTGTAATAGCATATACAGTATCATCAATATCTGTCCTAATACCTCTGTTATAAAAATCAATACGCTCACCAGTTTCTACAATATCATCCAGTGTCAAGTCAAATCCATCTCTAGTAGTTCTAATCTCTTCGGCGTCAATAACCATTTCTTGAAGAACAATCTTTGTAGCTGTTCTTTCTATTTTAATTTTAGGATTAACGTCTAGCAAATAAGCCGATACTTCCATATTAAATGTATGGCGAATTATTCTTTCTTCATCAGAGAAATTTTCTACGTTACCGTCATCACTTTGTGTCTGAATAGAAGCAAAAAATCTGTGGCCATTATATTCAAAATCAGTAGGGTAGGCGTCTTGCCACACCATTTCGTGAAACTTATTTACATGACTAACATAAGAGGACCAAAAACTTATTGTATAAGTAATATTAACAAAGTCAGGGTAAGGCACGCTTTGAACCTCATAAACTGGTGCGTTAGCCGAGTACCGAGGCCCGTCGCCACCTGCAACTGCATGTTTAGTCTGGAATGCTATTCTTTGATCGGGATCAAATTGAGCAGCTGCTATTCTTTTAATAATAGTAACAGCAGGGTCATTATTTACTGTTTTACGAACAAATCTTTCATTATCAAACTCTACATCACCTCTACTTATAGAAATGATAGGTAACTTAATCATTCCTTTATGGTCACGTTGATTATTTAAGTTTTCGTCTTCCTTATTGCCCTGCATTTGAGCCCATCGTTCCCAGCTACCAAACACAACAGGTACTTTGCGTGCATTTATTTGAGTCGGATGCTTATGGTTAAACCAATTATAAACCGTCCTATCTATCTCTAATAGACCAACGCTTTCTACATCTATACTTCTATGTTCACCACTTATTCTTTGAGCCATTAAATATCTCTAGTAAGGATTATCACTATTCGCATTGTACTCATTATTAGCATTATCTCTCATACCATCAAACACACCTTCACGTGCGCTAAGACATCTTACTAATACGCCCATCTTAGTTTCTGAATAAGTGTATAAATTAGGTGCATTTGCTTCATATATTTCATAAAATTGATTACTATATTCTATGAAATCACCGATTCGGGGTACTACCCCCACTTCAGTGAGCCTATCTTTGTGCATATATAATTCTAATCTTCTCTTTATATCAGTTCCGTAACGACCGCTCTCAGTAACTGGCTCATCTTGCTGTATAAAACAATAAACAATAACAGGCTGTCTTGCCACTTTAGTATCCGATTCTCCATAAATATTATTAGGATTACTAAAATCTTTTTCTATTCGCCAGTATTTTACCGATGTTTGCGTAACTATCTCAAATAGTTCTGTTGAATAGTTATCAAATAGATCCATTTCTTCTGGCCCAAAAAATAGGTTATACCTAGTGTCGCCAGTAGTACTTGCAAAAAGTTCTCTAGACATTTTTTATCTCTAAGCCATTGACATGAAAGGAGCGGGCATTGGAATAGTGGCATATTGGTCACCGATAGCTTGTGCAAGTTCGGCGTCGCCTCTCATCATTTCAACATTATTTACCTTATCCAAGGTAGCGTTTAATTCATCTTTCAATTCTTGTTGTTTCTCCAATCCCTCCTGGACCAACGCATCACCGTCCAGAGAGATCTCGTTATTAGGTATGGGTATACTACTAAACTTCCTTCTAACACGGCCCAGTGTCTCCATACAGATGCCTAGAGCATACTGGCGTATCCATCTCTTTCCACTCGCATTTACGTTCTCATAATTAATGTCAGTGGTAGGAATATTATGAATACTGGAGATACCAGTAATAGATGGATCACCAATAGTGTTATTTTTAAAGTTAGGATTAAATGGGTCCATCTCTGTAGTGTAGTCAATATATATTCTAACAGATTTTAAAGGCAATGGATAAACAGTAAGCTTACTACCAACAATACCATAGCTATATCCAGACCTTCTAACATAATCACTACTTTCCAATTGACCTGCTCGTAGTAAATCTCCATACACAGGCATCATATAAAATAAACTCTCTGCAGAGTAGCTCTCGGCCTGGAACTCAGCAGCCATCACGTTTGCTGAAGAGTACGGATCATAATAGCGATATATTGATGTAGGTGGACTATGATAAACATTTCTTACTGCAATATTACCAGCAGAAAGTGTGGTTATATAATCATTGACAGAGCTTCCGGATTCCTTGTCCGTAAAATCACTAAGCAGATCTTTGCTTTGGGTGTTGCTATCAAAGGTAGTATATGCTTTTCTTTGATTTTGATATCCGCCTTGATTAGCCTCACTAGCATAAGGAGCTGCCAATCTATTCAAATAATCCAATGTTTGATGAGGTAATTTGTCAGTAAGATTTTGTGTACTAAAATCTCTATTCAACCCATAAAGATTAGATAGCCAGTTTGTCGCAAAAGATTTATTTATGATGGCACTATATTCAATATTTGCTTCTTCAAAGGCCGAGAATATCTGCAGATTCTCTAACTCACAAACCACCTTTGGTTCGCCCATTCGATATCGAACCCACTTAACAATGTCGGCACCCTCTGCTGACAATGAGGATAGATTAGAGGATAAAGAAACAGTTGAAGCACTAGTTGCAAAAATGCCTTGATAATCTGCATTAGATGCAGTCTGAGAAATAGTAGTAAAAAAATTTGCAAAAGCCAATCGACCTCTCCTGTGACCTAAAATATATATTCATCTACTTATAAATATAATTCAAGAAGAATAAGATGGCCTTTTGTTTTTTATTTACATAAGCTTAATAAAAACAATGATTTACGTGATAGTGCCTCAGGTCTGAGGCACAAAAAATCACCCCATGTTTGATGGGGTGTTTATTTTTTTTAACTCTTTATGAAAAAAATTAGTGAGGAACGATTGACGCCATATCGTTCACACCTTTGACCTTAAAACATTCTTTTAACTTAAGGCCTCTCAAGGCGGTGCCACGAGCATTAGGCAATGCCCTCTTCATATTAGCCGCCATATCTATAACTCCATTGATCATTGTTCCATACCGAAGATGATAACCCGTGCCACCTAAAACACGGTACTCAACATAGGGACTATCTTCTTCTAGGTGTTCAATATTAACAGAAGAAAATCTATCTTCGCCAAGTTCTATAATCTTGTCAGCAACCCATTGATCTCGGATGGCCTCAGTTTTAAAAACCTTTTTGCCGGCCTCACAAATAAGACTATCTATGTAACAACCTGTATAAGAGTTATTAACTCTCTTACATAACTTCAACCACTTCTCTTCATTGAACGATAGTACTAAACGATCTATATCTAACATCCAATTTAGTTCCTTCCGTCTGAAAGAAAGGTTCACATGAAATCCACAACTATCGTTAGTGACAATTCCATTCTTTTCAAACCATTTGAAGATGCGTCTAAGATTGCTCATACCTTTAGCCAACGGCCAAACCGGAGTAGAAATTTCTCCATTATATTTTGCGTTTGTTTCTACTGTCACATCTACTTGAGGGGTAAGACCTGAAATCCCTAAATCCTCGCGGATTTTTCTAACAGTAGTTTTCATTGTCCAAGGACTACCAACTTCAAACTCAAACCCAACATCCATTAGGTGTTTCATATTATTTGCTCAATCCAAGAGTGAAAAGGAAACTATCAAGAATTACAGGATCAGAAGCAAGACTCTCGTCAACTTCATTTATGAAACTATAGTTATCACCACTAAACGACCTATTGAAACTCTTGATCGAAGTATCATAGTTATTCATAAAATCAAAAGACTCAGCCCACTTGACACCAAACCTGTCAACAGTAGCAACCATAGTGTCTTTATCCGAAATCGTAATCGTTACATCTTTCATCTTATCAACCTTTTGTTTGTGGGAACGAACCACTCGCTCCTCAACCTTACATATATAATATACCACATTTTTAGAGATAAGTAAAGGCCTAAAAATAAGTCATTTATAAACAAGGAGTTACGACATTACATTTTAGAAAAATCTTGTTTTTTTACCTCTCATAACTTATTGGTAGACAACAAGTTATAGACGTACCCCTTAGTAGATTTTTACAAGGGTTATGGCACAAAAAATGCCTAACCCCTTGTTTTTATTGAGGTTAGGCATAAGTTGTTGTTTTTATTGAGGTTATAAGTTATTCTCCGTGGGCCGCCCTGTACTCATCAGGCGTCATAACTACTTCGCCACCGACACCAGTAGTAACTGCCTCAGATGGTGCAGGAGGGGGTGGCATCCCGCCAGGAGGGATCGGTGGTGGATGGTGAGATGGTGGAGGGGCTTGTTCAAGATTACCCATCTGTGTGTAAGTACGACTTGCTCGGAGATCCTCTTCGGCTCCTTTATACTCTTTATTTTCAGTAAACCTATTATCAAACTCACTAGCAGGCTGATTTTGATTTGGGTATCCTGCCGGATATTGAACTCCGGAGTTAGGTGGGTTTAAAAATCTATTTACTGCCTCCAATAAAGAATTTAGCATTTGATTGTTTTCGTACACACACCTCATTAAAGCATCCAACTTTTCATCATAGGTTAGTGTGTTTTGCTCAGTTTGATTGTCATTAGTCATTAGTGTTCCTCTACTTGATCCTGTAGGCTCTCTACAGAAATGGTTAGTTCATTCAATTGCTCATCTACCATATCTAATGTAGCAATAAGGTTCTTATTGATATTCAATAAATCATCGACCGATACATCTGACTTTTCTTCGTTTGAGTCATCGCTATTAACTTCAGTAGATTCTGTTTCGGTATCTGCCTGTTCATCCACCACTTGATCATCATCCCCTATGGACCATGGCTCAACCTCTAGTGCGGCGTTGCACGCGGCGTCGATTTCAGCCTTAATAGTTTCTATATCAGTTAGAACGTCTGGGATTCCATCGGTGATGATCTCTTTTAACTCATTATATTCATCCACATCAACAGTATCGTCATCGTCTACATCTACAAAATGCTGACTTTGCGCAACTTCATCGGATAGTACTGATGAAATAATGCCGATAGCTTCTGCGAGTTTGGTCATATTAGTGGTCATGGGGCTTCTCCTTTTGAGAGTATGGGTTGCTTGTTATTATAATAAAAAACTACACGGTAATAAACTATACCGGCAAGGGGCTTCTACTGGATGACCACGCATTGGTCGATTACATGGGGTAACCAAAACCAGATGAGATGCGTAACCCCTAGCCGGCAATTCTTTAAAAGGTAAAACGAAGCCCGAAACGCAGTGACTCCTGCACCAAGTCACGATAAGAATCCATACCTGCGTTCCTCTCATAATCCCTGTAATGGTCCCTAACCTCTTTGGCCATGAACGGGAGCTTGTTTACCAATGTCACACTAGAGTTGTTCTCATTGTGGATTAGAGGACCGTAGCCCCTAAACTCGACCTCACCAAAAAACTTGATACCCTTGAGTATCTGTACCTGCGCCCCGCCAGAGAGAACAGCCCCTAATGCCGTATTCTGTTCAGCCCATCCCCATCTATGCCACACTTCGGCCAACAATGTCGGCCCAACTTTTCCATATATCCCAAAGAAGTGCGGAATAATGGTTATTCTCTTACCAATCAATAAATCTATTCCATAAATATCAACCATACGGTCTACAGAACCCATCATAAGGTTCATATTGACAATATATCCTGCTCCTTTATTTGGATTAGTCCAACCAGGCAATAGACCTTTGACCTTTGACTTAACCCAAACTCTTCGCGAATAAACCTTACTTACTCGACTACCAGGCTTATTCCATTTATTCTTTTCATTTATGTCTTCCGGCGTTGCTTCACCAATGGCTACTTCTTGCTCCACCATTCGACCTACTGGGTACTTCGCAGAAGGTTCTTCCCATACATTAATAAAGTATCTTACTTCCCAATAACCACCAGTGGTCTTGCTGCGACCTTTTAAAGTGTCGCCCCAATGCAAGGATATCATACCCGTTTGTATTGTATGAAAAGTATTAGCAGTTCCATCGGCATAAGTATTACTGATATATGCCGGCACTGGACGATGAGACATTTCAACGCCCCATTCGGCCATGGCCATAGTGGGAATAATAGACGCTAATAGTGCAACAACTAACCGTTTCATTTCTTTTTTCTTTCTTCTTCTATGATGGTCATTATGGCCGAAGCCACTGTGTGATCGTTTACTTCTGTTAAAAGACTAACTGCAAATTCTCTTGCTTTATCTATTTGCCAACCAAGTTTTCTAGCGATAAACCTAGACCACTCTTTAATCATCGTAGGCATAAATAGAATCCTTATGTTTCAACTTTCTACTATACGCCTTAGCATCTTTCTCAACCTTAGTAGGCCGATGAACACTTCGCCTAGTTTTAGACAACAAGTCCATCTTTCTTATAAGATAATTCTTTTCCATTTTTAGTAACCAATTCCATTCAAAAAGCCATCCAACATGGCAACCGTGAAAAATAAAAGTATAGCAACTGATGCTCCCAATAAGTCTTCTTTCTTTTGACTAAACAATTTCATACTTCTCCTATTTCAGTAAACTCGGCATTAACAATATCGTTGCGCCGAATAATGATTGTTTCTTTCTTGTTAATCAATTTCATTACATCGCCTATTCGACTCATAAACGCTAATGGTTCGGAAGGAATGGGAGTACCATACCCAGATTTCTTAGCAAAAGCCACAAATTTATTATAAATTTCTATTATTTCTTCGTCATTCATATTTTACGATAAATCTTCTACGACTACCGTGTCTTTGCCGGCCTTGATGGCCTCGCCAACCGCATTAAACATGAAGAAATTATATTTTTCTTCCGCATAATAATGAGAGTTGTTGGATTTACACCACGCCATGAGATCCTTGCCGGATGTTTCATAATCCGGATGTTTAGACCAGTCATTACCGTAGGTATGGTCCAACCAATCACAGATATTGACGGCCTTAACCATAAAGACGCCATCCTCAGAATACAAGGTATAAGGAATACCGCCAAGGGCGGGACAAGAAGTGATTTTGTCGGACATTGGTCGAGCAGTCATAATTTTACCCTTTTGTGACAGTTAATTATCTCTCTAATCTCTATATATAATATACGAAATAATCCGTCAAAAGTCAAGCAAAATCGTCAAAAAAGTGAGTTTTTAAGTCCAATATTTACAATAATTTAGGAAAAATCGTAAAAAAAGTCATAAATTCAATAAAAACAAGAGGTTAGGGGTGGGCCGTACACTGGGCCCACCCCGTTAGGGTTATTTTACCTCTATTTTACGAGGCAAAGGTTTGACAGCCTCGGTTTTCTTAGGGATAGTGATCGAAAGAATTCCGTTGCTAAGATTAGCATCAATTTTGCCCACTTCATAAGTGTCTTCATCAATACTAAACCAACGAGAGAAGGCCGAGCGGTGAATTTCACGATGTACAAAGTCATCGGCCAGATTGTCTGCCTGCTTTTCTGCAGAAATCTTTAAATGCCCGTCTTCATAATCAATAAATACGTCTTCTTTCACCAGGCCAGGAACCGTAGCATCCAACGTGACCGAATCGCGGGATTCGCGAATATCAACGCGCGGATAATTGCTCCGCTGCTCTACCGCGGTAAAGGGGGTCCGCGAAACAGTATTAAAAAAGTCATTGAAAAGATTGTCAAATACAGAATCAATTTGACGGAAGGGTACTGCAGTGCGCAGTATGGTAGGTAGGTTATTCATAATATCTCTCCTTAATAGGATGTTATGTTAATGTCATCTCCACAATGGATAATGACGTTGTAGGCATTTTGCTCTACATGTATAAGTATAATGCAAAAACTATTTTTTATAAACTTTTTTAAGCCCAAGCATTGTTAACGGATACTTTAGTTGCTCTTGGCGATTCATCATCGTCTGCATCTTCATCTAATTCTTCGTCATCATCATCAAAATCATCAAACTCTTCTATATCGTCTATATCGTTACTTTCGTCATCATCAACAGCACCAACTGCCGTGTTAACCAATGAGTCCTGTTCGATCTGATCTTCAAGTTCAAAAATAAGTTCATTACTTCGATTGTACCACGCACCCAACGCAGTAAGCAGTTCTGGTGCAGTCTTAACCAAATCTTTCTGTACTTCGGTACCAATCTTATTCCAAATGACATCAAAATTTTGATGATTTTTCTTTAGTTGCTGTATAGTATTAATCATTGCTTTTCTCCATAATATTTTGCGACAACGCTGACAACGCCGCGACCAATTCATCCAACTTTTCAAGTCGAACCGTAATACCCTTTTTAGTGGGGGATAGTTCGCCTTCTCCATTGGTAAAGAAAGTGCGAATATCTACCAAGTCATTTCCCTTAAACTCTGTCTGCGAAATCACAATTGATTCGCGGCTATTCTTTTTAATCACAACTCGTTCACTCATTATATTTCCTCAATTATTATATTGCCATCATCATCTGAATCCATAACTGTCCAACCAACCTTCTCATCTGGAGGGTCTTTCTTTTTACTTTTTTTCTTTTTATTCGTGCTCCTTTTTATTTTTTTAGTTTTTTGTTTTGGTCGTTTCCTTTCAGTTTGTTTATCTTCTATTGACATCACCAACGCTATAAATAAACAAGTATTACCAAAGGCGACCAACCCTGCCAACAGATAGAGTATGTAATAAAGGTCATACACGACATATTCAACGGTATCTTACCTTACAACTTGCCCATCAAACTATACAGACTTTTTTCGTACCGTTTGACCAAGTTAGGTGGACAAGGTGTCGGGCCCATAAGATGGTCAAGCAAATCAGCCATCTTGACAACCCGTGCGATTTTACCTTCAAGAAAAACCGACTTCTTTATACCGGTAACATAATCAGCGTAGGTCTCTTCATCGCCTCTTGTTAACAACTTAACGGCCTCGGCAATCGTTTCACCGAATTTGTCAATTATATCGCCTATCAAGTAATCCGTATCTTCAATCACATCATGCAAATAGGCCGCTGTGATATACAGATTAATCTCGCTAGTCTCATCGACCATATCGTACTCCATATCCCGAACTCTATTAGCAACTCTTTCAAGATGATAGAAATAAGGATTGCCGTACTTATCGGTCATACCTTCATGCAATTTTTTCGCTAACTCTTTAGCGTCTTTTACCATGTCTTTCATTTTATCTTCTTTTATTTAAAAAGGTAATATATCAAACACACCAGCATCATCCACCGGAATACCAGCGAAGGTAATTCCAGTGTTATCCAAGGCTGGTTTCACGATGGTGGTATTCGCCATATCAGACATCCAAGCGGCATATGCCTCACGGGCATCACCTTCGTTTTCTAACGAATCAACGGAACGAAAAGGAGCAGTCATCTAATTAACCTCATAGGTTTTAACGGAGTCAAAAAACTCAATCAGCATATCATCATCAATGCCGTATTCATCGGGAAAATCAAGAGATGAAGAAGAGATAAATTTGGTAATGTTATTGTTGTTCAAAAAAGTAGCGAACGACTTGACAGAACCATCATAGTCAGCATTGATATCAAAGATAATGTGCTTCACATTCTTATTATCCAAGTCTCTCAACTCTAAAGCGGAATTTTCATTGATGGTCAAAAAAGGATTTTTCATAACAACTTTCTTTTTGAGGGAAGGAACCATTTCCTCTCCCAATCTCTTACATATATAATATACCGCTTTTTTCGGGTTACCACAAGCGGTAAATGTAAGTTGTTGTAAATAAAGAAGTTACGGCTGTCATTTTTTCAAAAAACCTATTTTTTACACCCCCATAAGTGATTGGGAGAGAATAAGTTATGAGTGTACCCCGTAGTAGATGGGGAAATGAGAGTTTTGAGGAATATTTTTTAAAAAAAATGAAAAAAAATTTTTATTCATCTAAATGCTTGTTTTTATTGAACTTATATACAAGTGCTTGTTTTTATTGGAGTTACGGGTTATTAACGAATTGACCAATCATAATTCTCTTTAATCATAATCAATACATCGGCCAAGGCCATATCAGAAGTATCGTGCTCTTTTATGTCAATCATTTCAATTGATTCGTTGAAAGTGCCCGTTTGTGCGACATAATCCAGTTCGACCTTCTTTTGATATCCATCTTCAAATCCCATAGCGATAATGGGAATATATCTATCCTTCTCTTTATACTTACCAACGCCTTTTAGAATAGAGGAAGCAAACCGTGCAATCGTTTTCATAATTTTTCTATTCATACGCGCAAACTGTATTGACCAATATTGGGGATAACGGCGTAATCGTATCCAACCTTTTTTGGTAAGACGCTTAAGAATCATTTCACGGGCATTGCCTTCGATGCCCATCTTCTCGCCGTGCTTCTTATACTCTGCTTCTATGTCTGCCTTTTTCAAACCAAACTTAGAGGGGTGAGCAATAACAGTACCGATGTGTGTGCCACTGCTACCAACAGGAATAAGTTTTCCCACCGGTGATATAAAAAATCCGAGTTCTTTCATCTTCTAATCCTCATCCAGTTCTGACCAATGCTTATTGGCTTGAATATTTAATGCCCACCAACCCATACCGTTGCCTGGACTATATACCTCTTCCAGCACACGCTCAAATATAAAGGGCCGGTTGTTTACCTTTGAAGTATAGATTTTTGAAGACTTACCCATCTTACCGCCATGAAACAATTCTTTCTTTCCCTTACCTAACCAATTATTGGGACAGGAGTTCGTGCCAATCAAATAGGCTTTGGGTCCGCCTGAGATTGCACTTTTGGGAATATACAAAATGCTATCTTGCTCAAACTCAGCACCCAACTTCATCAAATCCTTTTTAAGATTTCCAGTGTCTTCCAAATCTACCACAAAGAAGCTATCTTCAGTGGCGGTCTTGCCCCCTTCTGGATAAGTACCTTTTAACTTGGTCAAACCGTATCCCTTGGACTTCAACTTGGCCATGAGCGAGCGATTTCGTTTTTTATTATCCGCTGGTGTATAGGGTTCGCCATTGCCACAATCTGCTGCGGTGCGAAATGCCGTCAATGCCCCACAATCATGCTTC